>FWPU01000967.1_pt1 | contig 47242 bp, 47 predicted proteins | sample 2228361 | NCBI WGS metagenome assembly FWPU01 (sample SAMEA103939777, study PRJEB20133) | metagenome
TGGTGGCGCGGACGTATCGGTCGCCGGGCCTGAGTTCGTACTCCGCTTCCAAATCGAAGCTCTCCTTCAGGAGCTTGCCGTTCTCGCCAATGAAGCGGGTGGTGTATCTGAAATCCCCCTGGCGGCGGATCTTGATGCGCAGCCCGCGGACGTGGCGGGTCAGCTGCTCGAGCTCGACGCCGGTGGAAGCGTAAAAGTCGCCGGCGTTAAGAGCGGCCAGGATGGCGGCGGAAGTCAGTTCCTGCGCCTGAACGACGACCCATCCCCGGCCGGGGTTGGAGTATTGGGGGCCGAAGATCTGGAAGTGGTGCGCGTCATCGACGGCGACGCCGAACACTTCCCGGCCGGAGGTCAAAACGGCGTCCCACATCTGCTCCAGGCCGGGGATGCCTCCGCCGCCGATGTTGTGTACTTGGGGATGGCCGTTATACACCTCGAACAGCTTCAGGCCGTTCACCCGGGCGAGGTCCTCGGCGGTGATGGACCAGCGGAAGTTGGGGTGATTGAGCGACGGGATTCCACCGGCGGCGCGGACGGCATCGACATTCCGCTGCATGGTCTCGAGCAGAGTCGGTCCGAACTGCGGTGGGATGGTCTTGTCGATCCCGTAAGCATTCACGTGCACGGCGCGGGCTTCAAAGCGCGAGGTGACCTCCTCCCCTCCGATGAGGAGGAATTTCTCTCTGGCGCCAAAGACCGTGTTAAGGCCCTGCGGATCGGTGAAGTAGTTGTGATCGCTGAGGACGAGGAAACGGTAGCCGTGTTCCTTGTACCAGCGGGCGACGAACTCCGGCGTGCTGTCGCCGTCGCTGTGCACGGTATGGGTGTGGAGGTTGCCTTTGTACCAGTTCAGCGGCGGCTTCTGGGCCGTTTGGGAGGCGTGAGCCACGACCCAGGCGAGCAGGACCAGAGCGGCGAAGAAGAGTCGGATGAAGATGACCGGAATGCGGCGGGTCATACTCCAACCAGAATATACGCCGCAAAGTCTCACTATGCCTTCCGGCAGGCCGGAACGAGCTTCACGTCACGCAAGCGGGCTTGCGCCGCAGCAGCCCCTGCTCCCAGTACCAGTGGATGGCGCGGCGGAGCGAGTCCTCCGGCGGCGTGTACGCGATGCCCAACTCCCGGGCGGCTTTCGAGCCGTCTATGCGGAAGCCGTGCGCGATCAGCTCGACGGTATCGCGCGACAGCAACGGCGGCTGGTTCGTTCTCCGGGCCTTCCACTCCTCGAAGGCGGCAAGGAGCCGCGCGGCGAACAGCGGCACCTCGGGCGGCATGCGGATGCCGGCCAGATTGCAGGCCAAGCCGGCGAGCTCGGTTGTGGAAAGGGTCCGCGCGGCGACAAGGTAGTCCTCACCGAAACGCTCGCGCTCGGCGGCGACGACATGCGCCGCCGCGACGTCCTCGACGCCGACGACCGTGAGCACGCCGCGAAACAGCGCCGGGATGCGGCCATTGAGGAGGTTCACGATGAACCGCCCGGTGGGCTTCAGATCGCCGGGACCGATGACGGCGGCGGGTTTAATGATGGCGATGGCGAGCCGGTTTTGATATCGGCGGGCCACCTGCTCGGCTTCGTATTTTGCGCGTTCGTAAGCGGTCAGGAAGTAGCCCCGGTGGGGGGTGGTTTCCGTGCCGCTTTCACCTTTCCTCTCTCCGACGGTGGCCGCGGTGCTGGTATAGACGACGCGGCCGACGCCGGTTTCGAGCGCCGCCTCGAGAGCATTCCGCGTCCCGTCCACCTCGGTGGGCAGGAGCAGCCCGGCGTCCGGGACCCACAACTCATAGATGGCGGCGGCGTGGAAGAGCGTGTCGCAGCCCCCAAGCGCCATAGTGAGCGAAGCCCGGTCGAGTATGTCGCCGACAGCGATCTCGACGCCGAGTTCGCGCAGGGCGCCGGTGTTGCTGGTCTTCCGGGCCAAGACCCGGACTTGATGGCCGCGCCTGAGCAGTTGCCGGACTAAGGCGCCGCCGACGAAGCCCGTACCGCCGGTTACGAGGGCCCGCATCGGCGGTTGTCAGTTGGCGGGCCGCAGCCCTTCTTCGGCGCCCAGGCCGTGTTCGAGCCAGCCCTCATACCAGCGGAAGACGTTGCCGGTGAGGCTGCCGATAAAGATCTCGCCGGCCCGGCTGACGTGGATCCAGTGGCCGGGGCTTTCCATGGAGCCGAGGATCTTGCCGGTGGCCGGATCGATGCGCATGATGCGCCCGGCGAGGGTGTCGTAAGTGAGGTTTTCGATGTTGTTGCGGTGGGTGATGATCCACAGCTCGTCCTTCGGAGTCATGAAGAGGTTCTGTGTAGCTCCGAGGTGGGTCCATTGCCTGAGGAACTTGCCGTTGGCATCGAAGATCTGGATGCGATTGTTCTCACGGTCGCTCACGTAGACGGCGCCCTTGCTATCGACAGCGACCGAGTGGGGGGTGTTGAACTGGCCCGGCCCGGTGCCCTTGCTGCCCCAGGACAACAGGTACTTGGCGTCCTTGGAGAATTTCACGACGCGGGAGTTGCCATAGCCGTCCGTGACGTAGAAATCGCCGTTCGGCGCAAACGCGATGTCGGTGGGCCGGTAGAAAGTCCTGTCGTCGGCGCCGCGCCGGCCTTTGACACCCAGCGTGAGGAGTAGCTTGCCCTCGCGGGTCCATTTTTGGACGGTGTGGTTGCCGTTATCCACAGTCCAGATGTTGTCGTCCTTATCCGCACGGATGCCGTGAGGGTTGCTGAACTCGCCGCGCCCCCAGGAGCGAAGGTAGCTCCCCTTGGCGTCGAAGACGATGAGGGGGTCGGCCCGCCGGCCGCGGTGAAAGACGTAGACATCGCCTTTCGAGTCGGTGGTGACCGCCGAGACGCGGCCGAACTTCCAGCCCTCCGGCATGGTGTCGGGCTCCTCGCCGAAGCGGATGTTGACACGGTACTTGAGCAAGCCGCCCTCATGGGGATACCAGCCCTGTTCGGCTGCGCGAAGGAAGGCCGCTGCCACAGGCATAATCATAGCCATCATCATCGCAAGCCTGAAGACGCGCATGGGGGAACCTCCTGTGGGACTACTCCAGCACAGCCGGCGGGCAAAAGCAAGGAAACTCGTTCCGCAGCGTGAGCGGGGCGGAGGTAGGATGGAGGCAGGCAGGAGGTGAGCGATGCCGGCTCATGTGGTATTCGCTGTCTACGGTTCCTGTGCGGTCCTGGCCCTGTTGCTGCTGTACTTTTTCCGGGCCCGGCGCTGGTACTGGCACGTACTGAGCCTGTTACTGGCGATGGGGATCGGGCTGATGCCGCCGCCGGAGCGCTGGCAAGGCCCGGCAGCCGATCTGACGATCGGAGGGATCTTCCTATTCCTGTTCTTATGGGGGATTCTGGCCCCGCTGTTTCGGAAACGCCACGGGCCGCGACAGGAGCAGCCGCACCACGCGTGAGGCGCCGCCGGGACGCCACAGTTCCAAGCGGGGGCACAGGTGTCGGCTTTTCACGGGACATTCGGACCGTATAGTATGGTTCTGTGAGGCCTGACACCATGCCGCATCATTTCAGCCGCCGCAGTTTTCTGGCCGCCGGCGTCGGCGTCTCGGCAACGGGAGCGGCTTCCCCCGCGCCGTCGCCGGCCGGCGCCGCGCCAAAAGTCGAGTATCGCGCGCTGGGTACTACGGGATTGAAGGTCAGCTCCCTGGGTTTCGGCTGCATGCTGGCTTCGGATCCGTTCGTGCTGGAGCGGGCCATTGATCTGGGCATCAACTACTTCGACACAGCCCGCGCCTACCAGGGCGGCAACAACGAGCGCATGGTCGGCACGGCGCTCAAGGGAAAGCGGGACAAGGTCGTTCTTTCCAGCAAGACGCTGGCGCAGACCAAGCACGATGCACTGCGCGACCTGGACACGAGCCTCAGCGAGATCGGCACGGACTACCTCGACATCTGGATTTTGCATAACCGGAATCGTCCCGGCGAGATCATCGAGGATCTGCTCGAGGCGCAGCAGATCGCCAGGAAAGCGGGCAAGATCCGTTTTGCGGGCGTGAGCTTCCACTTCCACATGGAGAAGATGCTGCCGCACGTGCTGAGTCTGGGGCGGGTGGACGTGGCGCTGGTCAGTTACAACTTCACCTTGGGCGCCCCGGTGGGCGAGGCGATCCAGGCCGCCCGGCAGAAAGGGCTGGGCGTGGTGGCGATGAAGGTGATGGCGGGCGGCTACGCCCGCATCCAGAGGGGCGACCGCCTGTATGGGCAGGACCCGGGAAAGCTCACTGACCGTCTGAAGCGGCCCGGGGCAATGTTGGCGGCGCTGAAATGGGCGCTGCGGAATAAGTCGGTGGACACGGCCATCATCGGGATCACCGACTTCGACGAGCTTGAAGAGGACATGCGCGCCATGTCCGAGCCGTTCACCAAGCGCGATGAGGTGCTCCTGGCGCGGCAGTTGGAGATGATCCGGCCGTACTATTGCCGCGCCTGCGGCGCCTGCTCCGGGGTCTGCGAAAAAGGGGTGCGGGTGGCGGACAACCTCCGGTTCCTGATGTATGCCGAGGGCTATGGGCAGTTTCCGCTGGCGCGCCAGGCGTTCCTGGACCAGCCGGCGGCGGCCCGGCCGGTCCGCTGCCACGAGTGCACGCAGTGCAGCGTGAAGTGCCCTAACGGCGTGGCCGTCCAGGCGAATCTCATTCGCGCACAGCAACTGCTGGCGTAGTTCCCTTCAGTGGCAGGACGCAGGCGGAAGCTCGCGCTACCTCCACAAGTAACGAGCTGCGGAAGCAATATGTGCCCCGGCGCCCGCCGCGTTGGGTATACTGCGGCCGTGATGATGCGACAGATTTGTTTGCTGGCGGTCCTCGCCTCCGCCGTGTGGGCCGCGCCGAAGAAGATCGTGGTGGTCGGCCTGTCGGAGGCACAGATTCAGGAAGTACAGGCGGTGACGCCGGAGGCCCGGATCGTCGCCGGAGTCCCGCCCGAGCAGCACGCGGTCACGGCAGTGACGCCGGATTCTCCGGAAGCGGCGCAGCAACGAGAGCGGCTCTTGCGCGAGGTTGCGGACGCCGATGCCTTCATCGGCGGGCCGACCGCGGAGGTGATCCGCGCGGGTAAGCGCTTGAAATGGGTGCAAGTGTTGAGCGCAGGGGTCGAGCCATACCTCTATCCGGAACTGGTGAACAGCGACATCGTGCTCACCAACGCGCGGATTGTGGCCAGCCCAGGCATTGCCGACCACGGCTTCGCCATGCTGCTGGCGCTGACGCGGAAGCTCACGCATTTCATCTCGATCCGGCCCCATGAGATCTGGGACCGGAAGCCGTACGGTTTGCAGGAACTGGAAGGCAAGACGGCTGTCGTTGTCGGCGTCGGGGGAATCGGCTCGCACGTGGCGCGGCGGGCCTGGGCGTTCGGGATGAAGGTGATCGGCGTAGATCCGAAGGAGTTTCCGCCCAACCCGATGGTGGACCGCTACGTGTACCCGGACCGGCTCGACGAGGTGCTGCCGCAAGCCGATGCGGTGTTCCTGTGTGCCCCGCATACGCGGGAGAGCGAGAAGATGTTCGGCCCGCGCCAGTTCGAACGGATGAAGAAAGGCAGTTACTTCATCGCGCTGTCCCGCGGCAAGCTGTACGACCTGAACGCGCTGGTCAAAGCGCTGGACGGCGGCCGCCTGGCGGGAGCCGGCGTGGATGTAGTCGACCCGGAGCCGTTGCCGAAGGGCCACCCGCTGTGGAAGTTCAACAACGTGGTGATCACGCCGCATATCGCGACGCAGTGTGACGGCGAGATTCCGCGGCGGATGAAGCTCATCAAAGAGAATGTGCTTCGGTTTACCCGCGGGGAGCAGCTTGTCAACGTGGTGGATAAAGCGAAGGGGTACTGAAACCGGCGGTCGCAGAAGAAAGCGTGGCACGCCGCTTTATCTGGAGGCCAAGCGCCAAATGGCGATGATGACGGCCAACAGGGGCACGGCGAGGAGGGCGCCGAAAAACCCGAACAGCAGACCGCCGGCGAGCACCACGAGCAACACGGCCAGCGGATGCAGCCGGAGGCGCTTGCCGTGGATGAAAGGAATCAGCACGAAGGTTTCGAGGACATTTGCCGCCGCGAAGGCGCCGAGGATGCCGGCGACCTGGGTCCAGTTAGTTCCGGCGATGACGGCGACCAGGAGCGGGAGGGCCGCGCCCAGGATGACGCCAAGGACCGGGACGATGTGGAAGACGCCACAGACGGGCGCCAGCAGGAACCAGAGGGGCACTCGGAACCAGTAAAACGAGACGGCGTAAACGACTGTCAGGATGAGGACGATGAGAAGTTGTCCACCGAGATAGGTGAGGAGGGTTGCGGCGGCGGCGCCCAGCATGTCGATGAGACGTTTACCGTTGGGCATCAGGCCCGCTCCGGAGGTTGGTTACCGGCCTGGAGGGCGCCGCGGCGAACGTCTACCCCGGCCAGCAAGGCCATCCCCACCAGGAAGAATACAACGACCGAGAGAATAGCCAACCGGTAGCTGCCGGTGAATTGCAGGGCGAGAGCGAAAAAGAATGGCCCCAGCCAGCTTGTGCCCCGCTCGCTGATCTCGTAGAGGCTGAAGTACTCGGCCTCCCGGCCGTTGGGAATCAACAAGGAGAACAGAGAGCGGCTGAGCGCCTGGCTTCCGCCCAGCACGATGCCGATGATGGCGCCGAGAAGGAACAATTCGAACGTCGTGCGCAGAAACCCGTAGGCGTAAAGGACGACTCCCGTCCACAGGACCAGGCTGAGCAAGATCGCATTCCTGGCGCCGAGCGCCTTGGCAATGAAGTTGAACAGGATGGCCCCCGCGAACGCGACAAACTGGACCATGAGCATCAGTTGCGCCAGCGACGCCACCGGCGTGTCGAGCTCCTCGTGGCCGAACTGAGCGCTGACGACGATGACCGTCTGAATGCCGTCGTTGAAGAACATGTAGGCGAACAGAAAAAGCAGCGTCTGCGGATAGCGGCGGAGGTCGGACAATGTGTGCCGGAGGCGGCGGAGGCCGGTGGCCACATAGCCCGCACCGGGAGGGAGCGGTGTCGCGGGGCGGCGGCGCAGGGTCGCAAGGGGGAAGATCGAGAACAGCGCCCACCAGGCGCCGGCGGAAAAGAGGCTGAGGCGGACGGCATCGGAGTCTGTCAGGCCGAGGCGGTCCGCGCCTGCCACGAGCGCCAGATTGGCGGCTAAGAGGAGTCCGCCACCCAGGTAGCCTATCGCCCAGCCAAACGAAGAGACCGAGTCTCGCTCGTTTTCGGTGGCTATTTCGGGCAGGAACGCGTTGTAGAAGACGATGGAGGCGCCGAAGCTGAAGTTGGCCACGACGAACAGGAAGCCCCCGAGAAGGTAGCGCTGCCCGTGGAGGAAGAACATCGCCATGGTGGCGACCGCCCCGAGATAGGCAAAGAACACCAGGAGCGACTTTTTCCGGCCCGAATAGTCAGCGATCGCTCCCAGCAGGGGCAACAGCGCCGCCTGGAGGGCGACCGAAAGCGAGACCAGCAGTGACCAGTAGGAACCGTGGAAGATCCTGATGCCGAGCGGATGGACGAAGCCTGCGGGGTCGGCGGCGGCGCGAGCCAGCGACGTCAGGTAGGGGGAAAGAAAAGTTGCAACGACGGTCGTGTAGAAGGCCGAGTTAGCCCAGTCGTAGAAGTACCAGCCGAGGCGTTCACCGCGGGTGCCGGCGCATCGCGGCTCACGGGAAAGTGCAGCGTCGTTTTCCATTCCGGCGGCGGGCGCCGGTCGGGCCGCTGCGACGCCCGCGGACATCCTTCCGATTGTAGCCGAGACCGGGAACGCCCCCCGTCTATTGTTTTGTGGCCTGGCGAATGATCCTGGCGGCCGTGGCGGCATCCGCTTCGGACTCCAGACCCACGACGGCCGAGTACCGGTCGCCGGTCACCTGGGCCACAAGGAAGCTGATATTGATGCCCGCATCCGCGATGGCCTGGGAGATGGCGTGGCCGAGTCCCGGCCGGTTGTCTCCCTCGACCAGCAGCGTGGGAATGCCGGACTCGGCGAGCCCGGCGGCGCGGGCGGCGGCGACGGCTCGCTTGCCGGCCACCGGGTACAACTCGATGGCGGCCTTGGCCTCGCGGCCCGGATACCGGTACCCCATAACAACCCGCAAGTTGGCCCCGGCGTCGGCCAGCGGCTTCAGGGTTGCGGCCAGAACGCCGGGTTTGTTGGCCACTTCGCTCCGCCAGAGCGTGATCTTCTTGACGCTAACGGCCATGTTCAGATCCCTCCTTCCTGCTGTCCGCCACATGAAATGTACTACTGATGCGGCCGGGAATCAAGAGCAAAGTTGACTCGCCCAGGGAATCTGCAATAGGCTCAGCCGCATGATCACAAGAATTGGAATTCTGCTGTGCGTGGCCGGGTGCGCCCGGCTTTGGGGGGCGGATTTGCAGACCGGACCGCCGCTGCCGCACCGGGTAGTGAAAGACTGGGCGAAGCTCCCTCCCGGCTGGAACTTCGGAGAGTGCTCGGGGGTGGATGTGGACAGAGATGACACTGTCTGGGTGTTTCATCGAGGAAAGCACGCGGTCATGCAGTTCGACCGGGACGGCAACATGTTGCAGGCCTGGGAAGACGTGCCGGTGGTGTCGTCGCACGGCATCCGCGTCGATCCGGAAGGGTTCGTGTGGCTCGTGGATGTCGGCGGCCACGCCCTGCTGAAGTGCGACCGGACGGGGCGAGTAAGGATGGTCATTACAAACGCCGGCCGCCGGCCAGGTGACAATGACGCGAAATACGCGTTTAACAGGCCCACTGGGTTGACCTTCACGCCGAACGGCGATTTCTATGTGGCCGACGGCTACGGAAACTCCCGTGTGATTCAGTTCAACAAATACGGCGAGTACCAGCGGCACTGGGGCCGGAAAGGAACCGGCGACGGCGAGTTTGACTTGGTGCACGATGTGTGTGTCGACGCGCGCGGGCATGTCTACGTGGCCGACCGAACTAACGCGCGCGTCCAGGTGTTCGATGCGAACGGGCGCTTCCTGAGCAAATGGACGGACGTGGGCAATCCCTGGGGCCTCTATTACGCAGCGCGCGAGAACGCCATTTACATGGCCGACGGGCACAACAACCGGGTGGTGAAGCTGAACCTCGACGGGCAAGTCGTGGGAGTGCTGGGGGGCTTCGGGAAGGCTCCGGGGAAGTTCGATTTCGCGCACAACATCGCGGTGGATTCCACCGGGGCCATCTACGTGTCAGAGATCAAGAACTGGCGGGTGCAAAAGTTCGCGGTACCATAGGCAGGCGGAGGCGAGCCGATGCAGCGGAGGCATTTTGTCAAGGCGATAGCGGCGGTGGGGGCAATGGGAAAACTGAAGGCGGGATTGGTGCAGGGCAAGCTGGAAGAGGCGGCAACCTTGATCCGGCAGGCGGTCGACGGGGGCGAGGTGCGTGCGGCGACGCTGTATGTAAAGCAGCGGAGCGAAGTTTTCCAGCGCGCCTTTGGAGCGGCGGCCTCGCCGGAGACAATCTTCCTGATCGCCTCGATCACGAAGCCGATGACGGCGGCAGGCGTGATGATCCTGGCGGACCGCGGCGCCTTGAAGCTGTCGGATCCGCTCGGGAAGTTCATCCCGGAATTCACCGGCGGGGACCGGGCGCTGGTCACGATTCGGCATCTGCTGACGCACACGTCCGGGTTGCCGGACCAGTTGCCGGAGAACGTCGAGCTGCGGCGGCGGCAGGCGCCGCTCGAAGAGTTTGTCGAGCGGGCAATCCGCACGCCGCTGCTGTTCAAGCCGGGCACGCGGGTCCAATACCAAAGCATGGGGCTGCTGCTCGCGGCGGAAGCCGCGCAGCGGATCACAGGGGAGCCGTTCCCGCGGTTTCTGGAGCGTGAGTTGTTCGGACCGTTGGGCATGAGCCGGACCGCGCTGGGGCTGGGGCGGTTCAGGATTGCCGATACCGCCCTCTGCCAGGTCGAGCAGGCGCCGGGATTGTACGGCGGCGGATCGGCAGAGACCAGGAGCTGGGACTGGAACAGCCCATATTGGCGGAATCTCGGCGCGCCGTGGGGCGGAGCGCATTCCACGGGCGCCGACATTGCGAAGTTCCTCGGCTATTTTCTCGAGCCGGCCGGCACAGTGCTGAAAAGAGAGACGGCAGCGGCGATGATTGTCAACCAGACCCAGGGGCTGAACGAGCCGCGTGGGATCGGTTTCGTGGTCAAGCCGGGCAGCTTTGGGCGGCAGTGCTCAGCGAGAACCTTCGGCCACAGCGGCGCGACCGGAACCGTGGCCTGGGCCGACCCGGAAACGAAGCTGACCTGCGTGATCCTGACAACATTGCCGCTGCGGGTCTCCGAGACGAAGCTGCTCAGGCCGGTATCGGACCGGGTGTCGGAGGCGGCGGGTTAACAAACGGGTTATTCGGCTTTCGTGGCCGCCCAAGTGCCGCGGGCCTGATCGCCGTAATTCGCTGTTCCTTTCATCTGCGTTTCGCTTTCAATCGTCCCGCTGTAGCGGACCTTGAATGTCTGCCCGTTGAACGAGACGGAGAACTCGAACTCGATCCGGTCCCCTTTCACCGTACCTTTGATGTCGGCCGTGCCGGCGGCTCCGGAGTAAGTACCGGTCAGCCGCTCGCCGTTCTGTTGGAAGGTGAAGGTCGGGTTGCCGCTGCCGATATCGAGATCGACTGAAAAGTTCCACTTGCCGGTGACATCGGCGGCCGCAAGCGGCATGGCGGCCGCCGCGAGAAGCAACAACAGCCAAGAGAATCTTGTCATGGGGTCAAGATATCAGCCGGCAGCGGGTGGCGAAATCGCCACCAGCTTGTGGTGGGCCATGAGCACCTCCTCGTGGAACCGGTCGCAGCCGATGCAAAGGTTCTGATAGACGCGGCCGGAGGGAAGCACTTTTTTGGACTTGTCAAGGAACTTCTCCACACTCCAGCCGTAGGCGATGCCCATGCGCTCCGGGTGGCCCATGGAGATGGCTTCATAGGCAGGATGGCCGACAAGGCGGTCGAGGATTTGCTCGAGCGGCTCCGCGAGCAGGCTGCCGATGGGAAGCCGGGTCTTGATGCAGCAGGGGTACACGTTCCCGGCGGGATCCACCGACACTTCCGACCCGCTGTAACGGTACTGGAGGAAGTTCAGCCCGCCGGACCAGCGGTTGCAAAAGTTCTCGGCGATGTCGGCGGTTGAGAGCTCGTTCTCCTCGGCGCGCCCCCGCGGCCAGAGCTTGCCGATCCAGGAGTCGGGCACGGCGCCGAAGAACTGGTAGTAGTGGCCCTCGGCTGACGGTGGGCCACCGCGGTGGGAAGCCGGCGGCAGGCACTGCATTCCGTGGGCCGCGAACATCTGCGTCAGACGCTCGCGCAACCGTTGTTGGGCCGTCGCCTCTTCCAGCCCGGCGTGGAACGAGTCAATGCCGGAGACCGAGACCATCCAGACATCTCTTTCCAGCAGGTCGGCGAGGATGCGGTCGGTCAACACGTCGCCCGTGGTCTGGACCACCAGCCGTACGCCGCCGCGGCTGCGATATTTCGCTTGCAGCATCTCGAGTGCCGGGTAGAGCACGGGTTCGCGCACAGGGTCCAGGAGAATCTCTCCGCCGGCGAGTATGACCGTTCCAGGTTTCTGGCGGAAGTTGCCCTGCGGGTCGGCATCGGAAAGGTCCAGGTAGGTCATCCGCTCGGGGAAATTACCGATGATGCGGGGAAAATTCCTGGTTGCCTCCGCGACGACGGCCTCCAGTTCATCGCCATAGTAAGGGTGAAACCGCGGTTCGTAACAGTGCTCGCACTGTCGGTGGCAAAGCCAACTCATTACGTAATAAATCGATTCCATCGCTCACCCGGCCCGCCGGCGCTTATTTTCATGATACGGCGGCGGAGGGGCGATCCGGTGGCGCGGCCCGGGCCTGTCGGAGCGGAGCCTGTCCCGAGCCGGTTTGGCGCCGGCTCCATTCTGGGCCTAAGCCATTGATTTTTGAGTTCGACGACATTTGAAACCTGGCTGTTGCGCACGGCGCGGCAGCAAGGGGAATCCGCGATCGATTGAGGATAAGGGACTTCCCTGACCTGGGCTGAGATATGCCGGGCCAAAATCAGGGAAAAACCAGCACAAAAATCAGCATTACCACAATTGACGAAGTACCATTTCCGTCCTAGAATCAAAGCATAGCGGCAGGAAACCGCCATGAATGAGAGCGATCTGGTTTCCGGTTCAGAGAAGCCTGGGGCGGAACCGAGTCCGGCTGCGAGCGACTCAAACAAGAAAATCATTCGCGTCCTCGTCGCCGATGACCATCCGATCACCAGGGAGGGCATCCGCAGGCTCCTGGAGCTGGAAGACGACATCGAGGTAGTCGCGGAGGCCAGCGATGGCCGGCAAACGCTGGAATTGATCAACGAGATCCAGCCCGACGTCGTGCTGCTGGACTTGCGGTTGCCGGGCTTGGACGGCTTGGCGGTGTTGCAGATGCTTCAGCAATTGAAGACCCCGCCCCGGACGATCGTGCTGACGGCGTCCGAGGACAAGACCGAGTGGGTGCGGGCGATGAAGCTTGGCAGCGCGGGGATAGTAGTCAAAACCACGCCTCCGGAGCTGATCGTCAAGAGCATCCGCAAGGTGCATGAGGGGGAGATCTGGCTGGACACGCACACCACGGCCGCGGTCATGAGGCAATTTGCCACCGCGCCGGATTCGGCGAACAGCCGGCACGGAAGCGAGCGGCCGCGGCCGCCGCTCAGCGCCCGGGAGCGGGAGATTGTGGCGCTGGTGGCGCAGGGGTACCGGAATCGCGAGATGGCCGAGAAGATGTTCATCAGCGAGCAAACGGTGAAGAACCACTTGCACAACATCTTCGACAAGCTCGGGGTTTCCGATCGGCTGGAGCTGGCCCTGTACGCCATCCACAAAGGCCTCCACCTCAACGCTGAGCAGTGACGGGCCCCGCCGTCTCGGCTCAAGGGCTGTGCAGCAGGGTTGGGGTGCCCGTGCGCGCGCTGCGATCAGCCTGCTTGCTCCGTTCCGGGGGATTTTGCGAGAATGGTGCGTCAGTTTTTTGTGTTTGGGTCCTTCGTCCACCTTGGCTCCGACCACGGTGGCCGTACCCTCAGGAGATGGAAGTTGTGAGAGAGAAAGGTGTTGTGAAGTGGTTCAATCCCGCCAAGGGATATGGGTTCATCCAGCGTTCGACGGGAGAAGATGTGTTCGTTCATTTCTCTGCAATCCAAATGGACGGTTACCGCACGTTGGACCAGGGGGCTGTGGTCGAATTTGAGATCAAGCAAGGGCCAAAGGGCCTGATGGCGGAAAACGTCCTCCGGACGTGACCGGCAATGCTTGCGTAACTGAGCCGTGTCCACCGTGGCGCGGCAAGCTTGTTATGCCACACAGCGGCGGGACGGCCGCCGCTTCTGCTCTGATAGACTTGCTTCGATTGGAGGCGTTGTGATGAGAAGTGTCTTCCTGGCCATGCTTGTTATGTTCCTTGGCGCCGCGCTCGCGCCGGCCGCCGGTGAGTGGATCGAGATGTTCGATGGCAAGAGCCTGGACGGCTGGAAGGCCAGCGAGCGCCCCGAGAACTGGACGGTCGAGGACGGCTGCATCGTGGGGCGGGGTGAGCGCAGTCATTTGTTCTGGATGAAGGAGCAATGTGAGGACTGTGAATTCATGGCCGAAGTCAAAATCAGCGACAAAGGCAACTCCGGCATGTACTTCCGGGCGCAATTCATGCCCGGCTGGCCCAACGGCTACGAGGCGCAGGTCAACAGCACGCACAAGGACTGGAAGCGTACCGGCAGCCTTTACAATTTCGTGAACATCAAGGAGCAGCTCGTGCCGCCGGACACCTGGTTCACCCAGCACATTATCGCCAAGGGCAACCACATCATCATCAAGGTGAACGGCAAGACGGTCGTTGATTACGTCGACGAGAAGAGCACCCACACCAAGGGGTACCTGGCCCTGCAACAGCACGACCCGGGAAGCACGGTCTGGTACCGCAATCTGAAGATGCGACACATCCGTTAGGCGGCGCGGGTCCGGAGCCGTGAGATGACGCCATGAGACGCATTGCCGGGGCAATCGTGTTGTTATCCAGCCTCTCGGCCCAGGCGCCTCTGCCGTTGCAGGAGCCATGGGTCGGAGTTCCCAAGGGTTTCCGGACACTTCCGGTGGGCAAGTTCCAAGTTCAGGCAGCGCTGGAGGACTGGCAGCGGCAGCGGGAAACCGTGAAATCGATTGTTCTGAGGTGTCTGGGCGAGCTGCCCGCGCGCCCGGAACGGCTGAAGGTTCGCACGCTCTCCTCGGAGGCTAGGGAGGGCTATATCGTCGAGAAGTTCGTCTTCCACAACGGGGTAGACTCGGAGGTTCCGGGCTATCTGGCTATCCCCACGAATCGCCGTGGACGTGTGCCGGCGATCCTGGCGATGCACGGGCACGGCAGCAGCAAGGAGAACATCATCGGCACCGAGCCGTCGTCACAAACGGTCGTCGATGTGCTTATACGCCAGGGCTACGCCGTGATGGCCATCGATGGTTACTTCAACGGTGAGCGGAAAGGGACCGGACCGGCGGGCAAGCTGGAGGTGATGGCGCGGGGCTCGGACCAAGAGATGTCCCTGTTTAAGTTGAACCTGTGGCTGGGGCGGACCCTGTGGGGGATGATGCTGCGCGACGAGCAGATCGCGCTGGATTACCTCACGTCGCGGCCGGAGGTCGATCCCGAACGCATCGGCGCCCAGGGGATGAGCATGGGCAGCACGCGCTCGTGGTGGCTGGCGGCGATCGACGACCGAGTCAAGGCCGTCGTCGGCGTAGCCTGTTTCACGCGGTATGAAGATCTGATCGCCGTTCGCCAGCTGCGGGCGCACGGGATTTACTATTTCGTCCCGGGCATCCTGAAGCACTTCGACAGCGAGGGGGTGATGGCGCTGATCGCCCCGCGGCCCTTCCTGGCGCTGACCGGAGATCGCGATGCGGGCTCTCCACCGGAGGGCATCAAAAAGCTGGAGCAGATCCTTTCCCGCGTCTATTCCCTTTACGGCCAGGCGGATCGCTTCCAAAGCATCGTCTACCCGGAGACCGGCCACGTGTACACCGACGACATGAAGGAAAAAATGGTCGCCTGGTTCAACAAGTTTCTCTGAGCCGGGCGCCGGCGCGATGACAGGAGAAAGTGACGCGGCGATCCGCCGCATTGTAGCCGACAACCGGAATGGTGCGCCGGTAGGAATTTGCTCGGTCTGCTCGGCGCACCCGTGGGTGCTGGAGGCGGCTTTGGCGGAGGCGCTTGAAACCGGTGCCCCGGCGCTCATCGAATCGACTTCCAACCAAGTGAACCAGTACGGCGGCTACACCGGCAAGACACCGGGGGAGTTCGCCGGGGAGCTGCGCAGCCTGGCACGCCGTCTCGGCTTCCCGCCACACCAGTTGTTACTGGGCGGCGACCATCTCGGGCCATACCCTTGGCGAAACCTGCCCGCCGCCGAGGCGATGGACAATGCCCGGGCGCTGGTCCGTGACTGCGTAGCCGCGGGATACGTCAAAGTTCATTTGGACGCCAGCATGCCGCTGGGGGGGGACCCGCCGGGGGCGCCGGCGCCGGAGGTGGCTGCGCGGCGGGCGGCGGAGCTTTGCGGCGCAGCCGAGGAAGCATGGCGCCAGTCTGGTTTGGGCCCGGCCCCGCTGTATGTCATCGGCACTGAAGTCCCCGTGCCCGGCGGTGAGCAAATGGAATCGGCCGGCCCGCCGGTCACCCGGCCCGAAGATGCGAACGCGACCGTCGAAGCCCACCGGAAGGCCTTTGCCGAACTGGGCCTGGCGTCGGCCTTCGAGCGAGTGATCGGGTTGGTGGTTCAGCCGGGCGTCGAGTTCGGCGCTGAGGAAATCCACGCTTATGACCGGGGCCGGGCAAGGCCGCTCAGCGCGCGTTTGCCAGAGCGCCCGGAACTGGTCTACGAGGCCCACTCGACCGACTATCAGACGGCTCAGGCCCTTCGAGAGATGGTCGAGGACCATTTCGCGATATTGAAGGTCGGTCCATGGCTTACCTTTGCGATGCGGGAGGCCATCTTTGCGTTGTCTCTGCTGGAGCAAGAATGGCTCGCGCGGCGCAGCGTCAGCCTCTCGCGTGTGCGCGAAGCCCTCGACGAGGCTATGCTCAGCGATCCCACCCATTGGAAGGATTACCACAAAGGCGAGGAGAACGATCTGCGCCTAGCGCGGCTTTACAGCTATAGCGACCGCGTCCGCTACTACTGGTCCGTTCCGGCGGTACAGGCCGAAGTCAGCGCGTTGATCCGGAACCTGACGGAGCACCCCCCTCCGCCGACACTCTTGAGCCAGTTTCTCCCCGCCCAATATGAGGCGTTGCGGGCCGGCGCCTTGCCAAACGATCCGGTGAGCCTGATCCAGCACCGCATCCGCCAGGTGCTGCGGATCTACGCCTCCGCCGGCGCCGCCTAATTCGGGGACAGGCTACGAAATCCCCAAACTCATCTGTCCGCTCACTAGCGCCGGTTTCGATCTCGGGCCCCGCTTTCGAGGCGCTAAGGGGCGCCCTGTGGCGATTTCCAAGGCTTGCGTGAATGGCGGGCTACCCAACGGCCGGCCCGTCCGGGTCGCCTCGCGCAACCGCTCAGCCAGCCCCGCTTCGCGGACTCCCGCCGCCAATGCCTGCTCCCAGTCGCCACCACTCCAGTTGGCGCGCCACCATTCCAGATCCGTGAGACCCCAGGCTTCCTGCCCTCTTAAGTGGGCCCGCGCGCTTGACCACGGCCAGGCGGCGGCAGACTCCGCCAACCCCGCCCTCACCGGGTTCAACTCCACGTACCGGATCGCGTCCCAAAGGTGTCTCTGCTCCAGCGGGCAGGAATGAAACCGGTTTTGCCAAAGGTGCCCCACTTGGCGCTGGCGGACGTGAAGCCAGCGCGCATACTCGCAATGCGTACGCCCAAACACCCGAGCAAGCGAGTCCCGCCGCTCTGGGATCACAACCAGATGAACATGGTTCGTCATCAGGCACCAAGCCAAGACCCGCAACTGGAAGAGGCGGCCGTGGTCGCGAAGGATGGTGAGATAGGTCCGGCGATCTTGATCGCAGAAAAAGACGTCTTGGCGATGGTTACCCCGCTGGGTGACGTGATGTGCGCAGCCGGGGACCACCACTCGAGCAAGTCGGCCCATCAGTGAGCAAGTGCTGTGGGTAAGGGCGACTTCTCACCGAATTTGGTGATTTGGTAGCCTGTCCCCGAAATAGGCACTGGGAGTTGTTGGGTTTGACGTAGTAGGACTTGTAGTTGGATGCTTTCGGGTCCATGCAGCCGACCAGGTTCAGCAGCTCGACCTTGCGGAACTCGATCGGGTGGCTTTCACTCTGAAGGGAAATGTAGCCCTCGGCGAGCGGGGCGCCATCCTTCTTAACCTTCCCGTCGAAGTTGTTCACGCCAGCGCCGCCGATTTGCGGTTTCTCGTATCTTAGAACGGTCCGGCCCTCGACGATGTGCTCGATACTGGAGTCGCCCAAGACCTTCGCCTCCACACGGACCCACTGGTCACCGTGATAAGTCTTCGAGGTCGAAGGCGTGCAGTGCCGCGTGACGAGCCTGCCGTCCATGACCACGTGGGTGCCCGGCGTGCACAAGTTCGCGGTGGACCGCTCGCCGGAGCCGGTGCCGCCCAGCAACTGCACTTCGATCGAGATCGGGAAGTCCTGGTCCTTCAGCATGCTTTCGGGAGACTGGCAGTGCAACATGATGCCGCTGTTTCGCAGGGCCCACTCCGGGCCCCCGGGAACCTGGTCGCCGATAAAGCGGTATTCCACGGCAACAATGTAGTGAGAAAACTTCTCCCTGTAAAAGATGTGGCCGAACTTTCTGTCAAATGTCTTGTACTGGTCATAGGCAACCTTGAGAACGCCGTTCTCGACTCGGAACGTGTTGCCGAAGTTGTCGTTCAGCTCATGCCCGGTGATCTTGACGGCCCAGCCGTCCAAGTCCTTGCCGTTGAATAGTTGAATCCACTCCTGTTGGTCGGGATTGTTCTGGGCGAGGGCGCCCGCAGCAGACAGGAGACAGAAGGTGATCGCCGCCAGAGATCTCAAGCACGCGTCAATCGTCATGGTTCGAGTATAGCGGCTCGCGCCGCGAGTCGGCGGCCAGCGGCTTCGGCTTCAGACGGTGGCCGGGTCCGGGTGGATCCACGGCGCACGGTAGGGCCGGCGCAACAGACGGTTCGCCTCTTCGTCGTTCGCCACCTGTTGTTTCTGGGGGTCCCAAGTCAGGGTGCGGCCAAGCTGCATCGCGATGTTGGCGAGGATGCAGCTCGTGGTCGAGATGTAGCCCTCCTCGATGTCGGCCACGGGCTTGCCGCGGCTGGCGATGGCGTTCAGAAAGTCCTTCATGTGGTAGCGGATGGCGGGCGCTACGTGGCGCTCGAGCCGCTCCTCGGTCTTGTCTTCGGGGAACTGCTCCAGCTCGTAGGTGACGTCGCGATGAATGCTCTCGGCGCCCTTTTCCGCAGGGATGTAATCATAACTGAACACGCTCGTCTTCAGTGTGCCTTTGTCGCCGTAGAAGGTTGCGCCCCAAGGATACTTGGCGTCGACCGCATGGCCCCAGGTGCGGTGCTGCCAGACCACCGACAGGCCGCCGAAGTCGAACGTGGCGGTTTGCGTGTCCGAGATGTTCGCTTTGCTCTCTTTTTGCACCAGGATGCCGCCGGAGGACGAGATACGCTTCGGCCAGCCAAGCCCCAACATCCAGCGGACCATGTCGAGCATGTGGATGGCCATGTCGCCCACAATACCGTTGCCGTACTCCATAAACGCGCGCCACCGGCCGGGGTGCACCAAGGCATTGTAGGGCCGCATGGGAGCGGGTCCGGTCCACATCTCATAATCGAGGTGCTCGGGCGGCTCGGTGTCGGGCGGATTCGTGGTCGGGCGCATATGGTAGTAGCAGTAGATTTCCACCAAGCCGATCTTGCCGAGCTTGCCTTCGCGCAGGAAGCGGTCGCGGGCTTCGACCAAGTGAGGCGTGCTGCGGCGCTGAGTGCCGACTTGCACCACCCGGCCGTACTTGCGCGCGGCGGCCAGCATCGCCTGGCCTTCGACAACGTCGACGCTGATCGGCTTCTGAACGTAAACATCGGCGCCCGCCTGGACGGCCTCAATCATCGCCAAGGCGTGCCAGTGATCCGGCGTGGCGATCAGGACGATGTCCAGGTCCTTTTCACGGAGCATGTCGCGGTAATCAGGGTAGGTGCGCGGCTTCTTCTTCGATGCCTGGCGGGCCGCGACCAGTTCGGCAGCCTGCGCCAGCATGCGCCGGTCCACGTCACACAGCGAAACCACCTCCACCGGCGCCACTTGGATGAGCCGGAGCAAGTCAATCTTCCCGTACCAGCCGGACCCGATCAGGCCAACGCGCTTGGCCGGCTGGGTAGCGAAGGCGGCGCCCATTAAACCGGCGGAGCCGGCGTGAAGAAACCGACGGCGATTCATGACCATTTCCTTCCTTGGCCCCGCCAAGCGGGCGGGTGATTTCCTTCAGTATATTCGGCCTTGGCGGCGGCTGCGGCGTTGAGCCGCGACCGCCGGCCGGGGTATGCTCGTGGCGATTACGTGGAGCCCGGTTATGACCTGTCTCATCCGATTCGTGTTGCTGGTGCCTTGCCTGGCGGCTGCGGCCTGGCCCCAGACCGGCTTTTATCGCGCGGCCAAACACGGCGGCAACTACATGTACAACTACTATCTGCCGCCGGCGCCCAGTTCGTACCCGTGGGCGCCGGACTGGTCGCCGGATGGGAAATCGCTGGCGATTTCCCTTCAAGGTTCGATCTGGAAGGTGAATCCCTCAAGCGGCGAAGCGGTGGAACTGACCCATAACGGGCGCTATCATTCCTCGCCGGACTGGTCGCCGGACGGCCGCTGGATTATTTACACCGCCGACGAGGACCACCGCAGGATCCAGCTGGAAATTCTCAACGTCGCCACTGGCGAGTCGCATGCCCTCACCGATGATGAGCACCTGTACCTGGACCCGGTGTTTTCTCCGGACGGATCGCGAGTAGCTTACGTTTCGACCAGCCCGAACGGCTATTTCAACATCTACGTGAGGCCCATCCGCGATGGCGCCTGGAGCGGCCCGGCGGTAGCGCTGACGAAGGATCACAGGTATCCGCGCGACAGGCTCTATTTCGGCCCGTGGGATATGCACCTCCAGCCGGCCTGGCTGTCTGGGGGAAATGAGATCCTGTTCCTGTCCAACCGGGGGATTCCCCTGGGCTCGGGGGACATCTGGCGAATGCCCGCTGTCGCGGACGGCATCGGGCAAGCCAGGAGCATTCTGAATGAGCAGAGCCTGTACCGGGCGCGGCCGGACGTATCCGTCGACGGCAAGCGCTTCATTTACTCCTCGAGCGGCGGCGCGGCCGATCAGTTCAACCATCTCTATGTGCTCCCGGTGGCCGGAGGCTCGCCGTACAAGATGACCTTCGGCGATCATGACGACTTCCACCCGCGGTGGTCTCCAGACGGCGAGCACATCGCCTACATCTCGAACGAAGGCGGGCTGCCACACTTGGTCGTGATGGAGACCTACGGGGGGAAGAAGACCCACGTGCGGCTGAAGTCACTCCGCTGGAAGCGGCCGATGACGGGCGTCACCATCGAGGTGGTGGACGAAGCAGGCCGACTGACGCCCGCGCGGATTCGACTCCGCGCTTCGGACGGCAAGTTCTATGCGCCGCTGGAGACCTACTCCCGCCTCGGCATGTATGCCGGTCATCTGTTTCACACCGAAGGCCTTGCGACGGTCGGCGTACCGCCGGGCAGACTGGAGGTGACCGCCGTCAAGGGATTCGAGCACTGGCCGGCGCATGCGGAGCTCGTGATCGGGGAAGGAAAGCTGGCCAGGGTGCGCTTGGCGCTGAAGCGGCTGGCCAACCTTCCGGCGAAGGGCTGGTACGGCGGCTCGACGCACGTGCACATGAACTATGGGGGCAACCTGCGGAACACGCTGGAAAATATCATGCTGATGTCGCGGGCGGAGAACCTCCAGGTTGCGGGCGTACTGGCCGCCAACAAGGACAACCGCGTGTTCGACTGGATGTACTTCGAGCCGGGCGGCGGCGAGCACTCGGTGTCGCGAAGCAGCCCGGACATCATTGTCATCGTCGGGCAGGAATACCGGCCTCCGTTCTGGGGGCACGTCTTCTATCTGGGGCTGAACGAGAACCTGATCTCACCGTTTCTCACTGGCTATGAAGGTACCGGAGTCGAGAGCCTGTACCCGAGCAACACGGACATGTTCCGCAAAGCGAGGGCGCAAGGGGCGGTGGCGGGCTATGTCCACCCCTGGTCCGGCGATGGGGACCCCCTGGACGGAAGCTTGGGGGGAGGCAAGAGTTTCCCCGTGGACTTGGCGCTGGGGACGGTGGATGCCTACGAATGGTCCAGCTCGAGCCGCGGACAGTACAAGGTGTGGGCCCACGCCTTGAACAACGACCTGCGAGTGACGCCGGTCGGAGGCGAGGACTCGATCAGCAACTTACACATCTCGAAACTGGTGGGCAGTCTGCGCACCTACGCGTATCTGGGCGAGGATTTCACCGCCGCCGGCTGGTTGAGCGCCCTGCGCCAAGGGCGGACCTTCTTCACGGGCGGGCCGCTGCTGGAATTCGAAATCGACGGCAAAAAGCCGGGCGAGGCAATTCAGCTCGGCCCGGACGGGGGCCGGCTGAAGTTGCGCGCCAGCGTCTGGTCTATTGCGCCTTTGTCCCGGGTGGTCGTATACCACAATGGCAAGCCGCTGCTGGAGGTTCCGATTAACGAGGAGGTCTGGTCGGGAGAGCCCGCCGCCGACGGCCGCTGCGCTCAGCTTGATACGGAGATCGCGGTCAAGGCCAGCGGCTGGTACTCGCTCTACGCCGAAGGTCCCCACACCGAGCTGCTCGATGTCGAGTATCCGCAAGCAGCCACCAACGCCATCCGCGTCTATGTGGGCGAGCAGAAAATCCGCAACCGGGCATCGGCGGAATACTTCCTACGTTGGATCGACAAGCTGAAGACGATGGCGGAGGAGTGGCCGTGGTGGAGATCGCAAAAGGAGCGCGATCACGTCTTCGCTCAGCTCGACGAGGCGCGCCGAGTTTATCAACGTCTCGCGGCCGAGGCACAACAGCCCGACGGCTGGAATAATCGGGGAGAATTGAGAAGCAAACGGAACCTGAACAGCGGGAGGAAATCCTGATGCGTCGTTTCCTGTTTCTGACAGCGATAGCCACCGCCCCGATTCTGGTCTTGTCGGCTCAGGCTGCGGGCAAGCCCAACGTGATCATCGTGCTGACCGATGACCAGGGCTATGGCGACCTTTCCAGCCACGGCAACCCGGTTCTGAAGACACCGAACCTGGACCGGTTGCGGGAGCAAGCCCTTCGCCTCACCGATTTCCACGTCGCTCCGATGTGCACGCCGACCCGGGCCCAGTTGATGACCGGGCGGGACGCGCTGGCGAGCGGCGCCATGAACGTCAGCAGCGGCCGGACGCTGCTGCGCCCGGACTTGCCGACGATGGCGGAAATTTTCGCCTCCGCGGGCTACCGAACGGGCATTTTCGGCAAATGGCACCTCGGCGACACTTACCCCTACCGGCCGGAAGACCGGGGATTCCACGAGACCGTATGGTTCCCGTCTTCGCACATCGGCTCGGCGCCTGACGCATGGAACAACGACTACTTCAACGACACCTATCGCCACAACGGCCGCCCGAAGAAGTATGAGGGCTACTGCACAGACGTCTTCTTCCAGGAGGCGATGAGGTGGATCCGGGAGCGCCACGCAGCCGGGGAACCGTTTTTCGCTTACGTCGCGCTCAATGCGCCCCATGGTCCGTTGTTCGTGGCCGAGCGCTACCGGGCGCCGTTCGCCAGTCTGCGGCGCAATCTGGCGAGCTTTTTTGGCATGATCGTCAACATCGACGAGAACATGGGGCGGCTGGAGCGGATGCTCAGTGAGACCGGCCTGCGAGACAACACGATCCTGATTTTCCTGAGCGATAACGGGGGCACAGCCGGCGTCAGCTTTTACAACGCCGGGATGCGAGGCCGCAAAATCACTCTGTGGGAGGGCGGCCACCGCGTTCCATTCTTCATCCGGTGGCCGCAAGGGGGGCTCGGCATCGGACGCGACATCGACGAGCTGACCCACGTTCAGGACGTTCTGCCTACGCTGATTGAGCTGTGCGGGCTCAGCGCTCCGCCGGGGGTGGAATTCGACGGCGTCAGCCTCGCCGGCCTTCTCGGCGGAAAGGTCGCGCGCCTGCCGGACCGCATGCTGGTGGTCCAGTTCAGCCGCATGAACGTCGGGCGGCCCCAGTGGGGTGACGCGGCGGTGCTGTGGAAGAAATGGCGCCTGGTGTCGCTGACGGAACTGTATGATGTCGGCAAAGACCCGGCACAGGAACACAACGTCATCGGCGAGCACCCGGACGTGGCGGCGCGGATGCGCGCCCATTACGAGGCCTGGTGGAAGCAGGTGGACCCGCGGCTGGACTCCTTCCTGCCCGTCCATATCGGGTCGCGCCAGGAGAATCCCACGCTGCTGTCCCCGACGGAGTGGGCCGATGTGTTTCTCGACCAGGGCAACCAGATCCGGCGGGGCGAACGCAGAAACGGGATGTGGCACGTGCTGGTTGAAGAAGACGGCGAGTACGAGTTCACCTTGCGGCGCTGGGCGAAAGAGGTCGACGCGCCCCTGCGGGCGGGTCTGCCCGCGCATGACGGAGAGGACGGGGACTACCCCGCGGGGGAAGCGTTGCCCATCGCAGAAGCCCGGCTGCGGATCGCAGGCCGGGACTTCTGGCAGAGGGTAGGAGCCGAGGACCAAGAAGTCGTTTTCAAGGCACGGCTCGGGGAAGGCAGGACTACCATGCAGACGTGGTTTTATGACGCCGAAGGCCGGGAGATCAGCGGCGCCTATTACGTTTACGCCGAGCGGAAATCGGCGGCCGGTTCGGAAGCCGCCCCGGCGATGCCGGCGGGCCGCCGGGCGGCCCAATGAGGAGAGCAAAAGGAGGTGGGCATGAAGGGTTCCATTTCACTCCTGCTGGCCTGCGGGCTGCTTGTTGGTCCCCTAAAGACGCCCGGCAGGGCTCAGGACGAGCGCCGGCTGCGGGTCTCCGAAAATGGCCGCTACCTCACCTACGATGACGGAACCCCGTTCTTCTACCTTGGCGACACGGCCTGGGAGCTGTTTCACCGGCTGGACCGGGACGAGGCCGCGCGGTACCTTAACAACCGCGCTCAAAAGGGTTTCACGGTGATTCAGGCGGTGGTGCTGGCGCAACTGGGCGGGTTGGAGGTTCCGAATGCTTACGGGGACATTCCGCTGATCAATAAGGACCCGTCGCGACCCAACGAAGCTTATTTCCGGCACGTGGACTACATTGTGGACCAAGCTGCCAAGCTCGGAATGTTCGTTGGCATGCTGCCGACATGGGGGAGTTACTGGAAGGAGGAACGGGGCCGCGGCATCTTCACCGAAGCCAACGCACGCGCTTACGGCCGGTTCCTGGGGCAGCGCTACCAGGACAAGCCGATCATCTGGATCCTGGGCGGCGACGAGAATATCGAAAGCGAGCAGGAACGGGCCGTCATCAACGCGATGGCGCAAGGTCTGGAAGAGGGTGACGGCGGCGGTCATTTGATGACCTACCATCCTCGGGGCCCGGGCCTCTCCTCGACGTACTTCCACACAGCAAGCTGGCTGGACTTCAACATGTACCAGTCCTCGCACGGCGCGCACGATCACGACAACGGATGGTTCGCCGACCACGACTACGCCCTCCGGCCGGCGAAGCCGACGCTGGACGGCGAGCCCCGGTATGAGACGATTCCGGTGGGCTTCTATTTTAGGGACGCCAACCGCTACGACCGGTTCGACGCCTACGACGTCCGTCAGGCGGCCTACTGGTCGCTGCTGGCAGGGGCCTGCGGCCACACCTACGGGCACAACAGCATCTGGCAGATGTGGGCGCCGGGCCGGGAGCCCGTGCTTTGGGCGGACATCCCGTGGCAGGAGGCGCTGGATCATCCGGGCGCGTTTCAGATGGGGTTGGTGCGGCAGCTGTTCGAATCCCGGCCCTTCCAGAAGCTGATTCCGAGCCGGTCCTTGGTCGTGGACGGTCCGAGCAGCGGCGGCGCCAAGATCCGGGCGGCGCTGGCCGCAGACGGCTCCTTCGCCTTCATTTACTCGCCTCGCGGCGAGCGGTTCACGGTTGACAAAACGCTGATCAAGGCGCGGCGGGTGAAGGAGATCTGGTACGATCCGCGCTACGGAAACGCCTACCACGTTCACACCACCGACAACGCCGGCTTCCAAACCTACACGCCGCCGACCTCCGGCCGCGGCAACGACTGGATCCTGATCTTGGAAGACGCGGCGGCCGGATTTCCGCTGCCCGGAGCCGACCGCCAAGGGTAACCGGCGCCGGGCTCTCCCGGTTGTCAGGGTGCCCTGCTACCCCCGGAAGGTCCAGCGCAGCTTCACAGCCAGCAGCTCGGACTCCGGCACCCTCATCAGGTCTTCTCGGCTGGTCCGCAGGCGCTTCCAGCCGCGGAACCTGACAATAAACAGATCATTGCCCGGCTTCGTCGTCCAGCGCAGGCGCATATGGTTGCCGACAATGTGCGATTCGGTGGCGTACTGAAGGAAATCCGTCAGCACCAGATCGGGGCGGAAGGCGTAGGCCCCGTTGAGCGGCCACAGGCACTGGATGAGGGTTCCCTGCGGCAGAAAGCCGAAGTTCTGCTCGCGGTTGAAGCCCGACTGCCACGCGCCGCCGGGCGAGGTGAAGCGGAGGTAGTTCTGCTGTTGGAGCAGGCGGCCGCTGTAGAACATGCCGAACCAGGGCCTGTTGCCGAACTCCCACCACCGATGAGTGCTCGTCTGAAACTCGAGCCGGAAACGATCGAAGCGATACCGGCCCCGCGGAATCAGAACTCCTTCGGCGATTGCGAACGGCACAGGGAGAAATTCGGAGCTCGGGCCCCAGTTGAACTCCAAGTGGTCACCGGATTCCATCTGCGCGTTCAGCGGGGCCCAAAACAAGCCCCATCACTCGACCTGCCCCAGGTGATTCGTCACGCGGGTGAAGCGGTGCTGGAACTTCGCCTGGCGCACCCAACCGAACCGGCCGTACTTGCTCGGCCTGGGCTTGTACTGGCAGGAGGCGACAAACTGCCGCGTGCCGGGCCGGGGCAGGAAGCCGAGGCCGGGACTGGGGGCTTCGCCGAAGTCGTTCAGCGATGTGGCGCAATCCCAGAGGTCATTCGGGTAGTCGATCTTGAAACCCCAACCGGCGCGGTTGCCGGGGGGGATATCGCCGGCACTGAACGCCGTCCAGGCTCCTACCAGAAAGTTCTTATCGCAGCGGAATTCAGAGCTGCGCCAGACCGCGTCGAACCCGGCCACAGTGTTCCGCCGGATGCCGTCAGGGTGGCCGTTTGTGGCAATCAGGCCCACGCGCAGTTGCCGATTCACGTCATAAGAGAATGCGTCCAGCGTCGGCGCGGCCCAGCTCAGGACCGTCCGGTCACGGGCGACATTGCGTTCAAAGTAGCGGGTTCGTTTGTCGCCGTAGGTGTCAAGCACTACGGCCACGCTGTCGTCGCCCTCGAGATTGCCGTCGCTGCATGGTATGGACGGCGATCCTGGACGGATCTGGGTCGGCGCAATTGAAGGCGAAGCATAGCTTCTTAGTCGCGATCAAGCCCCGGACCGAGCCGCTGAGAGGGGTGGCAACGAGGACCGCCCCATCTCCCGGCGAAGGGCCTGGCCGGGCCGTAACGACCGACGGGCCGAGCAGCCGTAAGGGAACCGCCCGCCAAATCGCCTTCCGGCACATTGGACACAGCGCCTCACGACGCTGCTTTTCCGAGTATAGTTCCCACCCCGGCGCCCGCTGCCGGCGCCAGCCCGACCCGCCTCAACAGTGCGCTGACGTCCGGGTCCCGGCCCATGAAGGCACGGTACAAGTCCCAGGGGTCCTCGGTGTCGCCCTTGGCCAGAATCTTTTCGCGAAATTCGCGGCCGACGGCGCGACTGAAGATCCCCTCGGTGAGGAATCGTGTGAATGCGTCGGCGTCAAGCACCTCCGCCCACTTGTAGGAGTAGTACCCGGCGGCGTAACCGACCGGGCTGGCGAACAGGTGGGAGAATGCGGTCACCATGGAGTGGTCCTCCGGAAGCGGCGCCGGGGAAAACTCATTCAGGATGGAGCGCGAGTAGGCAACCGCGTCGCCGTCGCGTCCGGCCTGATAGCGGCGGTGCAGCGCCAGATCGAGGAAGCCAAAACCAAGCTGTCGCATCTGGGCGTTGGCTGCCCGGAAGGTCCGCGCCTGCTTCAGCCTGGCGAACAGATCCTCCGGGATCGGCCGGCCGGTCTCCCAGTGCCGGGCAAACAGGTCCAGCGCCTCGCGTTCCCAGCACCAGTTCTCCATGATCTGCGACGGCAATTCGACGAAGTCCCAGGCCACACTCGTGCCCGCCATCGTCCGGAGCGGGACGCGGCTCAGCAGGTGATGCAGCAGGTGCCCGAATTCGTGGAAAATCGTTTCGACCTCGGCATGCCGCAGCAGGGCCGGCTTGCCGCCCGTTGGCGGGTTCAGGTTCCCGCACACCAGCCCGAGGTGCGGCGGGTCGAGCCCACCGTTCACTGGGCGGCCGGTGATCAGCGAGTCCATCCAGGCCCCGCCTCGCTTGTTCTCGCGGGGATACCAGTCGGCGTAGAAAGCCCCGAGCAGCGTGCCGTCCTCGTCGAGGAGCTTGTAGTATTTCGTCTGCGGGTCCCACACTGGGACGTCCGGCTCCTCGACGACCCGTACACCGTAGAGGTGATGCACCAGGGTGAACAGTCCGCTGACCACCTGGTCGAGCGGGAAATAGGGCCGCAAGTCTTCCGCGTTGAAATCGAAGCGCGCCTTTCTCAGTTTCTCGGCATAGTAAGCGATATCCCAACACTCCAGCTCCGGCGCGCCGGGACCCTCGAGCTCGCGGCGAAACTGCCGGAGTTCTTCGTTTTCCCGGCGGAAGTACTCCAGCGTCTTGTCCCTCAGTTCATCCAGGAAGGCTTGGGCGCGGTCGCCACTTTTCGCCATGCGGTCTTCCAGCACCAGGTCGGAAAAGTCGCGGTAGCCGAGCAACCGGGCCTTAGCCTGCCGGAGCTCGAGGATACGATGTATCACCTCCCGGTTATCGAAGGGGCCGCCGCCGCCTCGGGTGTTGTAAGCGCGGTAGACCTGTTCGCGGATGGAGGCGTCGTCCAGGTACATCATGACCGCCTCGTAACTGGGCGCTTGCAAGGTAAAGCGCCAGCCTGTGCGGCCTTTGGCGAGCGCACTCTCGCGCGCCATTTCCAGCGCCGCTGGGGGGAGGCCCGCCAGCTTCGCCTCGTCTTCAATCACCAGTTCCCAAGCATTGGTCGCGTCCAGCGCATTCTGGGCGAAACGGGTCGTCAGCTTCGCCAGCTCGACATCGATCTCTTCGAGCTTCCTCTTGCCGGCTGCGTCCAGCTCGGCGCCGTGCCGCCGGAACTCAGCCATGGTCTTGTCGAGGAATCGCCGGCGATAGCCTTCCAGTTGGCCGGCCTCGCCGGTGGCTGCATACGACTTCAGTGCTGCCCACAGCCCGGCATGAAGGGGAATGCCCGTGTGGAAGGCGCTGACGTCGGGCTGTACGTCGTTGTAGGCTGCGCGCCACTCGGGATAGGTGGCCACCGACTCCAGGTGCCGTACGACGCTCATGGCGTAATCAAGCCTCTCAGTCAACCGGTCCAGCCGCTCCATCGTGTTGGAAAAGGTCCTGGCGCCCGGGTGATTTGCCAAGGACTCCAGCTCGTGACGTGCCTCGGCCAGCAGGGTGCCGATGGCGGGCCGCACATGCTCGGCGCGGATCTGGTTGAACGGTACACGGAACCGGATGCCGACCAGTGGATTCATGCGGTTTCCCCCTCGGATTCGTGCGTTCACGATTCGCGGCCAAACCGCGACACCAATTCGCCAGTCAGCGTCCGGGACCTTTTAGTTGCAGTTTCCACCGCCGAAATCAGCATCGCCCGCAGGCCGTGACGCTCCAGTTCGTGGATAGCTGCAATCGTGACGCCGCCCGGCGTGATCACGCGGTCCTTGAGGATTGCCGGGTGGAGCATCGTCTCGCGGACCAGTTTGGCGGCGCCGAGAACCGTCTGCTCGGCCAGCCGTGTGGAAACTTCGTGCGACAAGCCCATCTTGACGCCGCCGGCGATGAAAGCCTCAATCACCATGTAGATGTAGGCGGGGCCGCTGCCGGACAGCGCCGTAACAGCATGCATCAGATCTTCCTCGACGTTGCAGACGACCCCGACCGAGCGGAATATGCTCTCGACGAACTTCCTTTGGTCCTCCGTCACTGAGCAGTTGGCAGCCAGACCGGTGGCTCCTTCATCGACCACGACCGGGATATTCGGCATCGCGCGGAAGACCGGCATTTCCTTGCCAATGATCTTCTCAATCAAGGAAATCGGGAAAGCCGCGGCCACCGAGATGAGGATTTGCTCCGGGCGCAGCGTGGTGCGGATCTGTTTCAGAACATAGGGCAGCGTGGTGGGCTTCACCGCCAGGATGATGACGTCGGCCCACTCGATCACCTCGGGGCTACTCTCCGGATAGACCTGAATGCGATACTTCTCACGTATCTCTTGGGCGCGGCTCTCGGAGGATTCGGCTGCGGCCAGATGCTCGCGGTCAGCCACGCCGGCGGACAAGATCCCGCCAATGAGGGCGCCGCCAATGTTGCCGGCGCCGATGACGAGGATCTTCTTCTGCTGGGACATTCCCTCATTTTAGAACGGGGATCTTCAACAGACCGGCGGCGGCGTTGGGGCATTTGACACCCTGTGGAGCGATTCGCTAACCTGATGAAAACAGCAGGTCTCAAACGGAGAAGCTCTGTCTATGAGTACACCATTCCCGTCTGCGAACAGTGTGGAGCGCGTCTGGCACGTCATCGACGCCAAGGACCGCGTCTTGGGCCGTGTCGCCACGCAGGCCGCCACGTTCCTGATGGGAAAGCACAAGCCGGCCTATACACCGTTTCTGGACACCGGCGATCATGTCATCATCATCAATGCCGCCCAGGTGCGGCTCACCGGCCGGAAGGAGGACCAGAAGGTCTATCGCCACCACACCGGCTATCCCGGGAGCTTGAAGCAGACCGGCGCACGGAGAATGCGGGCGACGAAGCCGGAACGCATGGTGGAGCTGGCGGTGGCGGGCATGCTGCCCAAGACCAAATTGGGCAAGAAGATGATCCGCAAGTTGAAGGTTTATGCGGGTGACCAGCATCCCCACCAGGCGCAGAAGCCGGTGGCGGCCCCGGCGTAGTGTCGTGAGAGGAATTCTGTGGCAGCAGCAATAGTTCAGTACATGGCCACTGGCCGTCGGAAGAAGTCGGTGGCTCGCGTCTTTTTGCGGCCCGGCAAAGGAGAGATCCGAGTCAACGGGCGGCCTTTCGAGGAGTACTTCGTGCTGGAATCGTCTCGGGCGCTGGTGCGGCAGCCCCTGCTGGCCACCGAGACGGCGGACAAGTTTGATGTGCTGGTCAACACGTCCGGCGGCGGTTCCTCCGGCCAAGCCGGCGCCATCCGGCTGGGCGTCGCGCGAGCCCTGTGTGAGTTCAACTCGGAGTTGCGCGCGAAGCTGAAGCAGCTCGGGTTCCTGACGCGGGACCCGCGGTGTCACGAGCGCAAAAAGTACGGCCGCCCGGGCGCCCGGAAGCGTTTTCAGTTCTCCAAGCGATAATGAGTTTTCCAATGGCCGGTGCTGGAGGCGGGACTGGGCGCTGGCGCCCGTGTCGATGGCCCGCTCCACACGCCGGGTCATGCCAGCTCCTTCCGCAAATCTCGTTTGGACCGCGGAGGGACGAATCTGCTCAGGCAAGCTAAGGAGGCATTTTGCCGTCAATCACGATGAAGGAATTGCTCGAAGCGGGCGTTCACTTCGGGCACCAGACCAAGCGCTGGAATCCGAAGATGAAGGAATACATCTTCGGGGAACGCAACGGCATTTACATCATCGATCTTCAGAAGACCTTGAAGTTGTTCAAGGACGCCATGCGCTTCGTCACGGAGATGGCCGCCCAGGGCAAGACCGTGCTTTTTGTCGGCACGAAGCGGCAGGCGCAGGAGGCGATCGCCGAAGAGGCGCGGCGCTGCGAAATGTTCTATGTAAACCAGCGGTGGCTGGGTGGTCTGCTGACCAACATGACGACGGTGCAGAAGTCGATCGAGCGGCTCAAGGAACTTGAGGCGATGGCGGCGGATGGCAACTACGGCAGCCGGTCCAAGAAGGAGATCATCCGGCTGGAGCGCGAGCGCAAAGCGCTCGAGCAGAACCTGTCCGGAATCAAGGACATGGGCGGGCTGCCTGACATCCTGTTCGTCGTCGACTCCAACAAGGAAGCGATTGCCGTGCGCGAGGCGCGCAAACTGCGGATTCCGGTGGTCGCCGTGGTCGACACCAACTGTGATCCGGAGATGGTGGACTACGTCATCCCCGGCAACGACGATGCCCTGCGGGCGATCCGGCTGTTTGCGTCTAAGATCGCCGACGCGGTCATCGAGGGCCGCTCGCTGGCGACGGCGCAAGATTTCGCGCCGCGGGAGCCGGAAGCCGAGGAGGCCGGCGCTGAGGAAGCTCCCGAGGATTACAGCCGGTATATGGATCCGGAGTATTCCGAAAAGCTGATGTCGGAAAGTCTGAACCAAGAGATCTTGCCGCCGCTGATGTCGCCTTCAGCGGCCGCAGTGCCGGAGGCGGACGAGCCGCCCTCTGATAAGGCGGCCGGCCAATGAGCGGCCTCCGGACCCGTAAGGCGGCCGCCGGCCTCATTCTTGAACACACAGGTGGAATGGTATGGCGGAGATTCCCGCACAACTGGTAAAGCAACTTCGCGAGCGCACCGGCGCTGGCATGATGGATTGCAAGAGGGCTCTTCAGGAAGCCAACGGCAACCTCGCCGAAGCAGAAGTCGTCCTGCGCAAACGCGGCATCGCGGCCGCGGCGAAAAAGGCGTCCCGCGCAACCAGGCAGGGTGTCATCGGCACTTACGTGCATGCCGGCTCCCAGCTCGGCGTGATGGTCGAGGTGAATTGCGAATCCGACTTCGTGGCCCGCACGGACGAGTTCCAGCAACTGGCTCACGACCTGGCCATGCAAGTCGCAGCGGCTGATCCGAAGTTCATCCGCCGCGAGGACGTCACCCCCGAGGTGCTGGAGAAGGAGAAAGAGATCGCCCGCGATCGCGCCCGGGCCGAGGGCAAGCCGGAGAAGGTGATCGATCGAATCATCGAGGGCCGGCTGGAGAAGTTCTACGAAGAGGTCTGCCTGCTCGAGCAGCCGTTCATCAAGGACAACAACGCGACCGTCGGGGAATTGATCAAGAGCGCGATCGCCAGGTTCGGCGAGAACATCACCGTCTCCCGTTTTGCCCGGTTTAAAGTGGGGGAGGCGCCTCCTCAGAACGAGCAACCGCCGGCGAGCACTTAGGGCGTCGGGCAGGTGGCCGGCCCGGCGGATAATGGGAACGAAGGGACGCTGCCATGCCGAAATACGACCGCATCCTGCTGAAGCTCAGCGGCGAGGTGCTGGCCGGCGATCAAACCTTCGGCATCGCCCCCGGCCGCGTCGAAGGTCTGGCGGCGGAACTGGCGGCGGTCGCCGGCGCGGGCGTGCAACTTGGCGTGGTAGTCGGCGGGGGCAATTTTTTCCGGGGCGTGACGGCGGCGGCGCAGCAGATGGACCGGGTGACGGCGGACCACATGGGCATGCTTGCCACGGTCATTAACGCGCTCGCGCTCCAAGATGCGCTGGAGCGAAAAGGAGTCCCGACGCGGGTGCTGACCGCGATCGAGATGCGGCAGGTGGCTGAGCCGTACATCCGCCGGCGGGCCATCCGTCATCTGGAGAAGGGGCGGGCGGTGATCTTCGCCGGCGGCACTTCAAACCCTTACTTTTCCACCGACACGGCCGCCACGCTGCGCGCTCTGGAGGTAAAAGCGCAGATAGTGGCCAAGGCCACACGCGTCGACGGCGTCTACGACAAGGATCCGCTGGTGCACCGGGACGCCACACTCTATCGGGAGATCTCTTATCAGGAGGTTTTGGCGAAGTCGTTGCAGGTGATGGACGCTTCAGCCGTCGCCATGTGCCGCGACAACGCCTTGCCGATCGTGGTTTTCAATCTGAACGTGGCCGGAAATATAATGCGTATGGCGATGGGAGAGCCCATCGGGACATTGATCCATTAGCTAGCGAATGAGCCTTATGTCACAAGAAGAGCCCGTCACCACAGTCGAGGAAATCGAAGCCAACACCAGGAAGCGCATGGACAAGGTGGTGGCCGATCTGCGACACTCAATGGCCTCCATTCGCACCGGCCGGGCTTCGATCAGCTTGTTGGACGGCATCAAAGTCGATTACTACGGCACGCCGACGCCGCTCAATCAGTTGGCGACGTTGCACGTGCCCGAGCCGTCGCTGATCACCGCCCAACCCTGGGATGTCTCCCAGATTGGCGCGATGGAGAAGGCGATTCGCGCCTCCGACCTCGGACTAAACCCGAGCAACGACGGCAAGATCATCCGCATTCCCATTCCGCCGCTGACCGAGGAGCGGCGCCGGGAGCTAGTCAAGCATCTGCACCATGTCACCGAGGAGCACCGCGTAGCGATCCGCAACATCCGCCGGGACGCCAACGCGGCTGTCAAGAGGCTTCTGAAAGACAAAGCGATCAGCGAAGACGAAGACCGCCGGGCGCACGATGAGATTCAGAAGATCACGGACGAATACATCAAGACGGTTGAGCAGATTGCCAAGGCCAAGGAGAAAGAGGTGCTGGAAATCTAGCTGGCGGGGCTGGCCGCGGACGCTGCTGTGCTTGGTGCTGGCAGCGGCAGCAGCGGCCGGCAGTTCCATTCGGGAAAAACCGCCCGAGAAGGAGCAGCTCTCGGAGTCTGTCCAGTGGACGCCGTTGATCAAGCAATCGATGCTGCTACTGGGCATCAAGCACGCTTTTCGCCTGGCCACGGAGGCCGGCACGCGCGAGGGGCTTCAGGGCGAGTTCCTCGGGGGCTACTGGCGGTCGGTCACCAGACTCCACGGCTGGGCCGACGGGGACGAGTTCTATGTGAACTACGTCGGCCACCCCATGTCGGGAGCGGTCGCCAGCTACATCTGGACCCAGAACGACCCCAAATACCGGACCGCGGAGTTTTCAAAAAGCACCCGGTACTGGAGGAGCCGGTCGAGAGCGCTGGCGTTCTCGTGGGCCTATAGCACCCAGTTCGAGCTGGGCCCGTTCAGCGAGGCCGCCGTCGGTAACATCCAGGCGCGGTTTCCCCAGCAGGGCTTCGTCGACCACGTGGCCACGCCGGTGTTCGGGCTAGCCTGGATGCTGGCTGAAGACTCGATCGACAGATTCATCATCAAGCCCTTCGAGGGCCGGGTGCGGAACAAGTGGGTCCGCCTGGGCCTGCGAACGGGCCTGAACCCGGCGCGAGCCATGGCCAATATGATGCGCGGCGAGCTTCCCTGGAAGCGCGACACGCGGCCCGGCGTCACGCGCTACGACCCCCGGACCCCGGACCCGAGGTTCACCGACGGCGTCCTTGGGGACTCCTCGACAGAGCCACCACCGGAAAATACGCCTGCTCCGTTCGAGCTCTCGGTGCCGTTTGAGTACCTGCAATTCCCCGGCAACCGGTGTGTCGGCGGGGGCGCTGCGGGCGCGTTTCGCGTGAGCCCGTCCTGGCAGATCGTTTTTGACGTCACCGGCTGCAACCTGTTCGACCTGGAGAAGAATGTTAGCGGAGACGTGCTGGAGTATCGCGCCGGACCGCAATGGACGCCGCGCTCGGCGAGCCGTTGGAGCCCGTACTTCAACGTTTTTCTCGGCGGGCAAAAGGTCTTCGTCGAGCGGATGTTTCCGGAGAAAAAACGGGCTTTGGAAGTTGCCGCGCTGCGCCAGAATCTGAAACCCCCGCGCCACGATCTCTACACTCAGAGCCGCGACGTGAACGGATTCTCATTGGCGCTCGGCGGGGGGCTGGATGTCCGGCTCCACCGGGCGTTGGCGTTGCGCCTCGGAAGCGTACAATACGCCCGCTCCTGGCTGCCGCCGGTCGAAGGGCGCGACTTCTCGAGCGCTTTTCGACTGACTTCGGGCCTCGTGTTCCGGTTCGGCACCTGGTAGGTCCGCCGTTTCCAGCACCCCGGCAACGAGAGTGCTGCATGCGAGAAGAGCGGCTCCCTGTTCAGGAGACGCCGGCAAGATTGACCGGCAGGTGGTGAGGCCCGGGTGATTAATGGACGGATCGGTGAGGACGCCGTCGGCTATCACAACCTGTCCGGGCAGTATCCTACTGAGGTTTAGCTCCAGCGCGTCCGCAAGCGGTCTCCATAACCGCCGGCGTGCCGAGCAGGTCCTTCCGTATGTGTGGTGCCTGCCGCGGCCACCGTGCCATCCTAGGGGATATGGAGCGCTTACTCGCCGGGATGCTGTCCTGCGACTTGGCCTTTTCGGCCGGCCAGGGGGACCTCGCGCAGAAGGCCCGGCGTGGAAACGAGCTCATGGCCGCCGGCAAGTACAGCGAGGCTGCGGCGGTGTATGCGCAGCTCGTCAAAGCCCTCCCCGAGGACGCCGGCTTGCGAACGAACCTCGGCATGGCTTATCACTTGGCCGGCAGGGATCGGGAAGCAGTCGAGCAGTTCGAACGATCTTTGAAACTTCAGCCCGGCATCATCCCGGCTCTGATCATGGGCGGCGCCTCGTACATGCGGCTGGGCCAGCCCGCCAAGGCGCTGCCGTGGTTGGAAGAAGCGGCCCGGGCGCAGCCCAATCTCAAAGAGGTCCGGCAGATGCTGGCCGAGGGGCTGGCGTCGCTGGGCCGGCACGAGGAGGCCGTCGAGCACTTCCGCCGGTGGACGTCGCTCCATCCGTCGGACCCAAAAGCCTGGTATGGCCTCGGGCGGGCCTATGAAGCGCTCGCCCAGCGAATGTTTGAAGCGCTGGAAAAGAGCGCCCCGGAATCCGGCTACATGCTGGCGTTACTGGGCCGCGTTCAGGCCTCGCGGGGGCAACACCGCAGCGCCTTCTACCTCTACCGCCAAGCCCTGTCGCGCAGTCCGGGACTCAGAGGAATCCACTTGGCGATCGCCGACATTTACCGCCAGACCGGGCACGCTGATTGGGCCGAACTGGAAAAGTCGAAAGAAACTCAGCGTCCAGCGGTCAATTGCAGTCAACATCCAGTGGAATGCGACTACCGCGCCGGACGGTTGCTTCAGGTCGTCCAGGGCGGCGCCGCGAAACGCACCCCGGAGTCGTATTACTGGCGGTGCCGAGCCTACGAGGATCTGGCCCGCGAGGCGTTCACACAGCTCGAGAGTCTCCCGCCGTCCGTTCAACGGCATGCGTTCGTTGCCACGCTGCAGCGTGAGCGCGGTCGCTACGCCGATTCGATCAAGGAGTGGCAGGCTGCCTTGAAGCTGTCTCCGGGCGATCCCAACCTGGAGAAGGAACTGGCTATCTCGCTCCGGCTGAATGAAGACTGCGAAGCGGCCCAGCCGTTGCTCGAGCGCTTGCTGGAGCGCTCCCCCAATTCGGCGGAGTTGAATTACCTGCTGGGACAGGTGCTGCTGAACAGGCGCCGGCCGGCGGAGGCGGTTTCGTACCTGGCGAAGGCGGTTGAAAGGGAGCCAGACTTTCTGCCGGGCCACACTTCACTCGGGCTGGCCCTCCTGCAACTCGAGCGCCACGGCGAAGCCATACCTCATTTAGAGGCGGCGCGGCCCTTGGATACCGACAGGACGTTGCACTTCCGCCTGGCACGGGCCTACCAGCGCACGGGTCGAACAGAGGAGGCCAGGACGGCGATGACGAAGTACCGTGAGCTCCAAGCGGCCCGGGAGGCCGAGCGCAAGGCGGCCGCGAGCGAGATCCAGATCACGCCTCCGTAACCGGGGCTCGGCCGGCGGCCCGAACCAAGTCGTTGACAAGTGCACCAGCTTGCGCCAATAATGATTCTGCCAGGAAGAAAGAATTCTTCGCTCTGAGCAGCGTTGCCGCGAGCCAATGGCCACAGCCCGAAGCGGAGATATCGGCGATGCCGGCCAGAAATTACATCGAAGTCGTTGAAAAGGCGATGAGGGTTTTCGAGGTTCTCGCCGAAGGCGAAGGGCCCAAGACGCTGGGAACCATCAGCAAGCAGGCGGGCCTCGTTAAGAGTTCCGCGTTCCGTATCCTGTTTACCCTTCGTGAGCTCGGTTACGTGGAGCGCAATGCCAACGCCGGCACATACGAGCTGAACCTGAAGGTGCTCGGTCTGGCTCGGGGAGCGAGGGCGAAAGCAACGCTTACCCGCGCGGCCCGGCCGTTCCTGGATGCGTTGCGGGACGAATTGGACGAATCCGTCTGGCTGGCCGAGCTCCGCGGGGGTGGCGTCTACATCGTAGATGTCGCCGAGGCGCATCACCCCTTGCGGCTGCTGCTGAAGCTCGGCGACCCGTCACCGATCCATGCCGCCGCCTTGGGCAAAGCGGTGGCGGCGTATGTGGATGAACAGGAATTGGAACAGATGTTGGCGGCCAGACCCCTGGAACGGTTCACCCCAAAAACGATGACCGATCCCACCGAGGTGCGGCGCCATTTGGCCGAGGTGCGCCGGCGCGGTTACGCGTTCAATGACGAGGAAACGATCTGGGGAGCGATTGCCATCGGAGCGCCGGTCTTCGATGCACGGCAACGGGTTTGCGGCGCCGTCAGCGTTACCGCCCCGACGACCCGCTGGCAAGCCGAGAAGCTTCAGGCCACGGCAGAAAAAGTGAAGCGCTGCGCAGCGGGGATTTCCGCGGCTTTATCAGGCTCGGGATGGAGTGTGGGATGAGGGTCAGGGATGCTCCTCCGGGAGCGATTTTTCGATTTGACACCCATTGCCGGATGGGGGTATGCTCCCGGTAGCCGTATGGAATTCTGAGGTTCGGAACGGGTTCTAATTCGCAGCGCCGCGTTGCCGGGCCGCATCAGAGTGCGATGGCATTGCTTCAAACAAAAGGGGCACACAGCATGAGACGAATCACTGTACGTCTATTCCTGTGCCTGATGGCTTCGTTAGGCATCGTTTGGGGACAAGGCAGCGTGGGCACGCTGAACGGAACGATCCTCGACACCACCGGCGCGGTCATACCGGGCGCCACGGTGACCGCGTTGAATGTGGCGACGGGCGTTGAGAACCGGACGACGACCACGTCTGCCGGCGCCTACACGCTGCCCTATCTGCCCCCGGGCACGTACACCCTGCGCGTGTCCTCGCCGGGGTTTCGCACCGCCACGCGCGAGAACGTGATTCTCCGTGTGGGGCAGGTGATGACGGTGAACATCACACTCGAACTCGGCGCCGTAACCGAGGAGGTAACGGTCAGTGCCGAGCCTCCGTTGCTAGAGTCGGGAACGGCCGAGATCGGGCGCTACATTACCACCCAAGAGTACCTGAATTGGCCGATCATCGTCGGTGACGGCCAGCGGCAGATCCAGGACTTCATCTTCCGCAGCCTTCCCGGCACCACCGGCGGGACCTTCGAGGGCTCGATCAACGGCGGCCAGCAGTACTCGCACGAGATCCTGATCGAGGGGATCCCGCTGGGCCGTATGGACCTGTCCGGCGGCAACAATAACGAGATGAGCCCCGGCGCTGACGCCATCTCGGAGTTCAAACTGCACACCGGCGCCATGGGCGCGCAGTACAACGGCGGCCAGACGGCGGTGGCCAACTTCGGCATTAAGTCGGGCACCAACGAGCTGCACGGCACGGCGTTCTACTACCCCCAGAACGACGCCTTCAACGCCACCCGCTACTCGGACAGTTCGCGCGGCGTCAAGAAGGCGCCTCTGCGCCAGCACAACTACGGCTTCACCGTCGGCGGTCCGGTGCTGATCCCGAAGGTCTACAGCGGCAAGAACCGAACTTTCTTCTTCACCAGCTTCGAGCGGACGACGCGATCGGACTTCAATATCGCCGGCTTCAATACAACTCTGCCGACGCGGGATTTCAAGCAAGGGAATTTCGCCCGGCTGTTTGACCCGAACTTTACCGGCAATCCGCAGTCCGGCACCATCATCGGGCAGGATGCTTTGGGCCGGCCCGTCCAGTTCGGTCAAATCTAGGATCCGCTAAGTACGGCGCTCGGCCCGGACGGGAAACCGGTCCGCGACCCGTTCCCCGGCAACATTATTCCCAAGAGCCGTTGGAGCAATGTGGCACGGAACATCGTCGAGGATGTGACGATCGTCGATCCGGAGCTCGACCGCATGGTGCGGAACACTCCCTCAATCGGCACCTGCTGCCCGTTTTTCAGGCTGTACACCATCGGCGTCAAGGGCGACCACTCCATAAGCCAGAACCATCGCCTTTCCGGCTACTACAACCACGAGTACCGGATCCGGAACAACTCGCCCGGAGGACGCTACCCCCCCGTGCCCGGGTTGCCGACCGGCGTCTTCCAGGACCAATACACGCCGTCGCGGATGGTTCGGCTGTCGTTGAATTCGACGATCAGTCCCACGGTGTTGAACCGCCTGGCGGCAGGCTACAACCGGTTCCGCAACAGCAATGAGTCCGTCTATGTGGACCAGGGCTGGGCGGAAAAGGTTGGCGTCAAGAACACCGCTCCGACCCACTTTCCGCGGATGAATTTCGGCGGCACCGAATGGCAGGGCGGCACGATCTTCCAGATCGGCTCCAGCAGTGCGGGCGAAGGGTTTAACGGAAGCTGGATCGCCCAGGATGACTTGACGCTGATCAAAGGCGCACACACCTTCCGGATCGGGTATGAATACCGAAAGTACTTTCTGAACACCCGCTCCAAGAACGGCTCGGGGAACTTTAACTTCCGTCCGATTCAAACGCATCTGCCCGGCTTCAGCACCCAGACCGGCCACGCATTCGCCAGCTTCCTGCTGGGGGCCGTATACAGCGCGGGCCGTGGCGTGACGACGCTCTACAGCGGCCATCGCCATCCTTCCCACGGGTTCTACTTCATGGATGACTGGAAGGTCACCCCGAAGCTAACCCTGAACCTCGGCCTGCGTTGGGAGATCATCCTGCCGTTCTATGAAGTCACCAACCGGATGTCGCAGGCCGACCTCAGCGTGCCCAATCCGGGCGCTGAGGGCCGGCTCGGAGCCATCGTCTTCGGCGATCGGTTTCAGGAGACCTATTACGGCCTACTGGGACCGCGCTTCGGCTTCGCCTATCAGGTTTCGGACAGGATGGTTGTTCGGGGCGGATACGGCCTCACCAACATGCCCCAGATCCGGAACGACTGGGGCTTTCGACGGATTCACCCGCGGCTTCAGCGCGAGCATTCCGATTAACCCCGGAACCAGCCCCACCGGCTTTGTCGACGATCCGGCCCACTGGCTCGATGATCCTTACCCGGGTCTGGAAGGGCCGTTGCCCAACACCGATCCGGCACAGGGGCTGTTCAGCGGGGTGCAGACCACCTCGCCGAAAAGCAACCGCCTGCCGTATGTGCAGAACTGGAACTTCACCATCCAGTACCAGTTGCCGAGGGAGTTCGTTCTGGAAACGGCCTACATCGGCAACAAGGGCACCCGGTTGCGTCACTCTTACTGGGACACTTACAACGCCCTTCCCGCCACCTTCCTGACGCTGGGTGACATCCTGAACGACCGCGTGGGCGCGCACCCGCACCTGAAACCGTACCCGAGCTTCCCGGACGACCAGTCGGTGGCCCAGGCCCTGCGACCGTATCCGCAATACACCGACGTGACCGAGGCTTATCCCTATTTCGCCAACTCGTTCTACAACTCGCTTCAGGTCACACTGACGCGGCGGTTCTCCAACGGTCTCGGGGTCCTGGCGGTATACACCTGGTCGAAAGCGATCACGTACGACGACAACGCGCTGCAAATCGATTGGACGGCTGGGACGCAGGACTACTACAACCGTGGCCTGGAGCGCTCCACCGCCAGCTACAGCATCCCCCATGTGTTCCGGCTGACCTGGCTATACGAGTTGCCGTTCGGCAGGGGCAAACCGTGGGCGGCCAACAACGCGCTCGACTACCTGATCGGCGGCTGGACGTTCAGCGCCATCCAGGAGTACCGCTCGGGCGGCGCCATCCATGTGAGCCAGAGCGGCCTTCGAACACCGGCCGGGTTCGGCGAGATCCGTCCGGATGTAATCAGCCCCAATCAGAAACTCACCGGGGCGCCGGAGAAGCTGGACTTCTTCGTCAGTACGCCCTACCTGAACCGCAACGCCTTCGCGGAAAGCCCGCGCACGCCCGACGGCGTTCCGCTGCGGGTCGGCACGGCGCCCAGGTACCTGCCGAACATTCGCGGGCCGCATGTCTCCAGCGAATCATTCCGGATGAGCAAGTCCTTCCCGCTTTACGAGACGCTGGAATTTGAATTCGGATTCGTGGCCATCAACCCGTTCAATCGCCACGGCCGGGGAGTCGTGACCACGGACATCAGCAGTTCGGAGTTCGGCATGCTCAGGGTTTCCGGCGGCGGCCAGAGGGTCATCCAGCTTGAAGGCCGCCTGACCTGGTAGCCTTCCGGAATCGGATTCCACCTCGAGCCCTGGCCCGAAGGGTCAGGGCTCTTTTCTGCTGGGCGTCGCCGTGACGGCGTGTGTTTTTAATGCGGTGGGCGCGGATTGGCGCTTCGCGGCCGTGTTTACATGGATCGATAGGAACGCGATCGGGTATATGGACAACGCCCGCGGAGGCCAGACGCCCCAGGATGTCTTCAATCGGCGGCTGGACGCTGAGCACGATCCACGACTACGGAACGGGAAGTCCGGTGAGCGCCAGCCAGAGCCGCATCCGCAGACCCGCCGGCATCGGCAGCATTCGCCCGGACGTTACAGGACGTGCGATGACGCTGGGCGGGACACCCACTGACCTGGATTTCTTCGCCGGCACGCCGTGGTTGGATCCCAACGGCTTTGCCGAAAGTCCCCGGACGGGCAACGACGGCGTTCCGATCCACGTCGGGACCGCCCCCCGGTTTCTCCCCGGGGTTCGGGGCCGCACGTCTTGAGTGAGCGGTTCCACTTGACGAAAACGATCCGCCGGTATGAGCGGATGAACTTCGAGTTCGGCTTCGTGGCGATCAACCCGTTCAACCGTCACGGCCCGAGTTGGGTCACGACGAAGGTCAGCAGCCCGGAGTTCGGCCAGTTGAAGGCATCGGGCGGCGGCCGGCGGGTGATGCAGCTCGAGGGCCGCGTGCAGTGGTAGGCCTCTGCGATCCGATCTGACTTACAGGCCTGGCCCGAGTGGCAAGGGCTTTTTTCTAGTTCGGCGATGCCGGCAAAGTGTGTGAAGCCCGCTTCTCATGCATTTCCAAGCAGGTCCCCGCCCTACGGTTTTGTGGGACACTAATTCGGCGGCGACCCACCCTGATGTCTGACCCCACTGGCCCGGATTTCGGACCGGCGTCGTGTCGGGGGCAGAATTGATCGGATCGCCTCCGGGGAACCCCCTTGCTGCCGTTTCGAGCTTAGCCCGGATTTCTCAGCAAGCTCTGGCGAAACGCCGGCTTCCATGGCATGACTGATTTGCGGAACAAGCAGTTCACGCCAGAAGTGTAGCCAATTCAGCCCCCCGTTTGCATTCCATTTCGGCCGTGAGGTAGCGACGTGGCTCGACGGCGGGGCCATCACCAGCAACGGGAGCGTCTTGCTGCTGCGGGTCGTCGAGCAGCGCAACGGGATCCTGCGATCGTTTGCGGCCTGCTTCCGAGACTACCGAAACCCGGAGTTGATCGAGCACACAGTGACCGGGTTGGTCCGGCAGCGAGCCTACGGTCTGGTGTCGGGCTACGAAGATCTGGCCGACCTCGACCAGTCGCCGCAAGAACCCCTGCTGGCCCTGCTGTGCGGCAAGGAGATCGCCAGGGGCAACGTCGGCGGCGGAGGCAGGACCGCGGTAAGGCGGGCGCGTCCCGGGGAGACCCAGAAGCCGATGTCAAGGGACTGAGATGGCCACCTCGAGGGTCCTGCCCCGCTCCACCAAGCCTTCGTGCTTTGTTAGCTTGCCTCCAGGTCGACCGGCCACAATGGTAACTGTGCCGGCCGGGACTCCACGGAACTCCACCCAACCGTCCGCTCCGGTACGGGCCAGCCGGTGGGCCGCTTCCCGAAAGGTCCTGGATTGCCGCTGCTCGGCGGTGTATCCTTCCACCTCGGCCAGGGCTTGCAACCTGACCATCGCGCCGGGCACGGGCGTCCCGCCGAGGCTAACCACCCCGACACGAACCCTTTGCCCGGCCTGCGCCAAGCGAACGACGGCCCCATACATCGCCGGTCCGGACAACACCAGGGGAGCGGAGAACGCCGGTACCCGGTCTTCACTCGCCGCGCCGAGCACAAAGGCCCGGCCCTGTGCGACGAACGGCAGTTCGAAGTAGCCGAAATCGTCTGAGCGGACGTTGCCCGCTTCCTGCTCGTAGACAAGCCGCCGGTCTTCACCCGGGTAGTGCAGCCGCACAGCAGCCCCAGCTACAGCCCGGCCGCTCTCATCAATGACCCGGCCCAAAACCCTCCCCGAGGGATAGAGCGTGAACTCCAGCCAAACCTCTTCTCCCCCCGCCAGCAGTTCAACGCGCCGTTCCGCCGAGATCTAGCCGTCAGCTTTGGCCACGACCAGTAGCCGACGCTCTGCCGGCACCTCGATCGAGAACCGACCTTGGCCGTCGCTCCGGTAGCTGTGGACCTGTGCATAGTGGGTGCCGCTTATCACCTGTAGGTCCGCCGCCAGCCCAGTGCCGTCAGTGGCCCGCACGCTGCCACTCAGTTTCACATTCACGGCGCTCGCTCGGGCGTTCCGAAGTGACAACGACACCCCAACCAGCAATAGACTCAAGCTGAGTTCGACGATAAATCGTACTTCCCGCATGAAAAACTTTCCCTCCCCAATCTTTGCCGCCGACTACCAAAGGCAGTTATACTCCGGGTTGCTCTGCCGGAGGTACTGGCAGTTCATGCCGTCCTCGTACGTTCCATAGTTGACGACCATCGCCATCTGAGCGTAGGTCGCCAGGCCCGACGTGGGCCCGTGCCACGCCGTTCCTGCGGCGCTGCACCAGCCAACGCTGCAGCTCAAGTAGACCGTCGTGGCTGGGAAGTACAGCGTCTCTACCAAGTCATCCGTGCCACACCACGGGGGGAAGCTAGGCGGATCCAGCTCGTACAGGGTCATCCAATTCGTCGATTCGCCGTAAGCATAAACGTCTTTGCACCCGCCAGTGTCGCACGTCCCATCGCCGTTCGTGTCCCGCGGACAGCTCACCGACAGACCGACCCCTTTGGTGCCGTGAACATTTACCGTGTACAAGTCCCGTTGCTGTGTGTAGTTGTTCCAGTTGTAATAATCGGGGCTGGGCGGCGGGTACAAGGATATGCAGGAGTTCCATTGTAGTTGCGAATCCTTCGGCTTCCAGCCCTGACACTGAGCACCGTTCTGCATGTGGCCATAATTCGATGTTACACCCCAGTTACCAAAAGGAGGGGTATAGTAGCAGCCCCACTCTTCCCACCCACACTCGACGTCGACACAGCACCACACGAAGCGGTTCTGATTCAGGCCGGCCGCGGACAGCCAGCAGGTTTGCGCAGCGACGTCCCTCACGCCGCAGATTAAGAGCAGAAAGAGTGTTCCGAACAAAGTGCTTATTTGAAGCATGGAGTTCCTCCTTCGAGAATAACCGCATCTTATCGAACTCGCATCGAGCAGCCCCGTCCGCTATTCTTATCTGTCGTTTCGACCTGCCGGGTCACGCGGACCTTCTTCAAACTCGTCGGGTCCACACGTCTCCCCGGCGTGGGACGGCGCAGGAGCTGCGGGCGGGGGAACAATGACGACGCGCATGCGTTTGCCATCGATCCTGTCGCCGATCAGATATCCGCCGATAATCGCGCCGGTGGTAAGGGCTATACTGCCCGAGGCCCCCCCAGGTCATCCGAATCGATCTGAAGGCCCAGGAAAAGGAAGTAGGGGAGGCTAAATAGCAGGCCCACGGGGAGCAAGATCCGGGCCCAACGCGTTTTCCACCTGAGTGTCATTGCGCTGACGAGTCCGCGCGGAATGGGGGTCAGCCCCTGGGGGATCACCGCGGCGTCGGAAGTCTTTTTCACACGCACCTCCAGCGCCTCGGCGAGGACCCTCTCGGCCCGGCCCCGCACATGGACCCCATTGGTGAGCACCATCTCCACGTCGCGGCGCTCCACCAACCCGGACAACTCCTCCCAGCGGACCTGCACTTCCTTCTCGCCGGCCGACAGCATCGGCGGGACACACAGCAGCGCCATCACCAGCAAGGTCCCGCCCATCTCCCTACCGCCCAGTGCGAGCGTCAGGCTGCCGCAGCACCTCCTGGACGGCGTCGTCAAGCTGCCCGACATCGCCGATCCTCCTTCCGTTGACGAAGATGGCTGGCGTGGCATCCACGCCAGCCCTGCGTCCCAGTTCCACGTCCTGACGCACGCGCTCGGCCGCACCCGGGCCCTTGAGGCAGTCGGTGAAGTCCCCCTCATTTAAGCCCCGAGCCCGCACCAAGGCCGCCAAGCCAGGCGCGCCGAGATCCTGTCCTTCGACGAACAAGGACTCATGGAGCTCCCAAAACCGCCCTTGCCGCTCGGCGCAGACGCCGGCCTTCGCCGCCTCGAAGGCGTGAGGATGTTGCGGCAGGGGGAAGTGCCTGCAAACAAGCCGAACGTCAGAACCCCACTTGGCCAGCACCTGCCGGATCACACGTTGCGCCTTGCGGCAGAACGGGCACTGAAAGTCACAAAATTCAACGATGGTTATCGGCGCGCCCGGAACCCCCAACGATGGCACGGGCCCGGCTGCCAGATCCGCGACCGCCCCTTCGAGCAGGTAGTTGGTGACCGTCGCCTGCCGACGCAGACGCTCCAGGAGCCGCCGCCATGCCTCAGCCCTCCGCTCGTCCTCCAGATCGCGCCGGATCCGGTATTTGGCCTCAGGCGGCACAGTACCCAGGAACCGATGGCGACTCCTACAGTAAGCCTCCTCGACTTCCTGATCTGAGACCGCGACGGCCTCGACGTGCTGCCGAACGTAGTCGTCCAGGGGGACGCCCTCGTCGCGGGCTGCCTGCTCCAGCAACAGGTTGTCAATCAACTTGAGCAGCACGGTGTGCCGCAGCCGGCGAACCTGGTCCTCCAGTTGGGCCAACTGCGGCCTGATCTCCGTCTCCAGGCGCGCCGCCGTGATCGGCTCACCGTTGACGCGGGCGACAACATCGTCAGGAGAAGCTTGGCGCGGTTGCCCATAGCCTGAAGGCGGTTGGGAGGCGAACACCAAACTCACCAGGAGAACGGCGTCTACCCGTACGCTCGCGAGGCGCCTTGCTTGGGGTAATTCCCGTGGGCTACACATCGCTCTCCGCCGCCCCCGCCAAGCTGCCCTAAATTGGCATCCACCCCCAGTTTAAGCTGCCGTTTTTTTTGTCAAGGAAAGTGATTGGACCCTTTTCACCTAATCCTTCCAACGAGATTGGCGTCGGTCTTCATCTCCAGTTCGCCGTTTGAGGTGCCCGCTTTGATTCGGCCCCTCGCTTCCAGCGCAATTCCTTGGTCGCGGAGGCTTAAAGCTCGTATGGGACTTGCTGGCGCCTCGCTGGCGCGGTGTGTCATATGGATTGGGCAATATCCAGGGCCTTCAGCAGCACGCTTGCCCTCTTCCAGGACATCGTTGGCCGAGGCGGTCCAGATGAAGGCCGTCGGCGGCTCTAGCGGTCTGAGACGGCCGTCAACATCCCTCACACCGTCCGGCTGACCTGGCTGTACGAGTTGCCGTTTGGCCGGGGAAAGCGCTTCGATGCGGGGCGTGCCTGGAGCTACCTGATCGGCGGCTGGACGCTGAGCACGATCCACGACTACGGAACGGGAAGTCCGGTGAGCGTCAGCCAGAGCTGCATCCGCAGACCCGCCGACATCGGCAGCATTCGCCCGGACGTTACCGGACGTGCGATGACGCTGGGCGGGACGCCCACTGACCTGGATTTCTTCGCCGGCACGCCGTACTTGGATCCCAACGGCTTTGCCGAAAGTCCCCGGACGGGCAACGGCGTTCCGATCCGCGTCGGGACCGCCCCCCGGTTTCTCCCCGGGGTTCGGGGGCCGCACATCTCCAGTGAGCGG
>FWPU01002729.1_pt1 | contig 47239 bp, 32 predicted proteins | sample 2228361 | NCBI WGS metagenome assembly FWPU01 (sample SAMEA103939777, study PRJEB20133) | metagenome
GTTCAACTTCCAAGGCTAACCCGCGCTCTTGCGCAGGTTGCCGGCCGTTTCATTTTGTCTAGGTGAGAAGTGGTCGGCCGTCACTCCTGTCGAGGCTCGGCCGGGCGGCGTATTCGCGGGCGAGCAGAAGCCGACCGACGACCCCTTGGACGTCTGCCCTCCGTCGCGGTAGAAGGCTCGGCCCCTGATCCACGTTCCAGAGGAAAGACCCATGCCTCGCGACTTTCTTTTCACCTCCGAGTCGGTCACCGAGGGCCACCCGGACAAGATCGCCGACCAGATCTCCGACGGAATGGTCGACGCCATCATCGAGAAGGATCCGGACGGCCGCGTCGCGGTCGAGACCCTGGTGAAGACCGGCCTGGCCATCGTCGCGGGCGAGGTGACGACCTCGTGCTACGTCGACATTCCCCGCATCGTGCGGAACACCATCACCCGCATCGGCTACACCGACAGCTCGATGGGCTACGACGGCCACACCTGCGGCGTCATGGTGGCCATCGAGGGCCAGAGCGAAGACATCGCCCGCGGCGTCGACAAGAAGGACAAGAAGGAGCAGGGCGCCGGCGACCAGGGAATGATGTTCGGCTTCGCGTGCGACGAGACGCCCGAGCTGATGCCCGCTCCCATCACCTACGCGCACGCGCTCACCCGCCGGCTCGCCGAGGTGCGCAGAAAGCAGCACCCGTGGATGCGGCCCGACGGCAAGAGCCAGGTCACCATCGAGTACCGCGACGGCCGGCCAGCCCGCATCGACGCCGTCGTCGTCTCGACCCAGCACTCGCCCGACGTCTCCAACAAGACCATCCACGAGGCGGTGCGCGAGGACGTCATCTACAAGGTCCTCCCCAAGAAGCTCATCGACAAGAAGACGAAGATCTTCATCAACCCCACCGGCCGCTTCGTCATCGGCGGCCCGATGGGCGACTCGGGCGTCACCGGGCGGAAGATCATCGTCGACACCTACGGCGGCATGGGCCGGCACGGCGGCGGCGCCTTCTCGGGCAAGGATCCGTCGAAGGTCGATCGCTCGGCTGCCTACATGTGCCGCTACATCGCCAAGAACGTCGTGGCCGCCTCCCTGGCCAGCCGCTGCGAGGTGCAGGTGAGCTACGCCATCGGCGTCGCCGACCCCGTCAGTGTCATGGTCGAGACCTTCGGCACCGCCACCGTCTCCGAGGAGAAGATCTCCCAGGCCATCCGCCAGGTCTTCGGCCTCAAGCCGCGGGAGATCATCGACGGGCTGCAGCTGCTCCGGCCCATCTACCAGAAGACCGCGGCCTACGGGCACTTCGGGCGCTCGGAGAAGGAGTTCACCTGGGAGCGCACCGACAAGAAGGAGCAGCTGCTCGAGGCCGTCGGCGGCCGAGCGGCCCGGCTTCGAGCCCTTCCGTAGGCGGTGAGCATGCGATTCGCCCTGCTTCTTTCGCTGCTCGTTCTGGCCGGCTGCAAGAGGGATTTGCCGCCCCCTCCACCGAAGCCGGCGACGGATCTGTCCGCTCACGGGGTGAAGGCGAAGGTCGTGCTCCCCGACGGCGCGCTCGTGGAGAAGACGCGGTTCACCCCCGAGCAGCAACAGACGGAGATCGACGCGGTGCAGATCTCCGCCGGCGACAAGCGCGTGCTGATCCGCCCGGTGGCCGAATTCTCGGCCGAGTCGAAGCTCGAGACGTGGACGCACGATCTGGGCGAGATGAAGGTGCTGGGCAAGAACGAGGGCCCCGAAGGGTGGACGTTCTCGTACGCCACTCCGGACGAGGCCGCTCCGCAGTACTTCTTCGCCTCGTTCCGCAAGGGCGCCGGGGTGCTGTGCGAGGCGCAGTTGCTTCCGTCGAAGGAGCACCTGAAGTTCGCCGAGGACGTTTGCGCCAGCATCTTTCCCGCGCAGTGACGGGCGCGCTTGCCGAATCGGTTGCGAGGCGGTAGGAGCGTCCGCCCCGAACGCATCACTCAAGAGAGGATCCGATGGCCGTGGCAACCAAGAACCTGACCTCCCCTGCGGCGCGGGGTGCCCGGAAGAAGAGCGCTCCGGTCGCCTGCGACGTGAAGGATCTGTCGCTGGCAGAGAAGGGCCGCGGCCGCATCGACTGGGCAGCTCGCTCGATGCCGGTGCTCAAGCAGATTCAGGAGCGCTTCTTCAAGCAGAAGCCGCTCAAGGGCCTGCGCATGTCGGCGTGCCTGCACGTCACCGCCGAGACGGCCAATTTGGCCATCGTGCTCAAGGCCGGCGGCGCCGACGTGGTGGTCTGCGCCTCGAACCCGCTCTCGACGCAGGACGACGTGGCCGCGGCGCTGGTGGTCGACCACAAGATTCCGACCTTCGCCATCAAGGGCGAGGACCACAAGACGTACTACGCCCACATCACCGAGGCGCTGAACCACAGGCCGAACCTGACGATGGACGACGGCGCCGACCTGGTCAGCGTGCTCCACACCGAGCGGAAGGATTTGCTCGAGCACGTCATCGGCGGCACCGAGGAGACCACCACCGGCGTCATTCGCCTGCGGGCGATGGCGAGGCAAAACGTGCTCCAGTACCCCATCGTGGCGGTGAACGACGCGATGACGAAGCACCTGTTCGACAACCGCTACGGCACCGGGCAGTCGACCATCGACGGGATCGTCCGCGCCACCAACCGGCTGCTCGCCGGCTCGGTGTTCGTCGTCGCCGGCTACGGCTGGTGCGGCCGCGGCGTGGCCATGCGCGCCAAGGGCATGGGTGCCGACGTCATCGTCACCGAGGTCGACCCGCTCAAGGCGCTCGAGGCGGTGATGGACGGCTTTAGGGTGCTGCCGATGTCCGAGGCCGCCAGGGTGGGCGACATCTTCTGCACCGTGACCGGCGACATGCACGTCATCCGCAAGGAGCACTACGAGCGGATGAAGGACGGCGCCATCGTCGCCAACTCGGGCCACTTCAACGTCGAGCTCGACCTCGACAGCCTGCGGGCGATGTCGAAGAGCGTGAAGACGCTCCGCGAGCTCGTCGACGAGTTCACCTTGAAGAACGGCAAGCGCATCATCGTGCTGGGCGAGGGCCGGCTGGTGAACCTGGCTGCCGCCGAGGGGCACCCGCCGTCGGTGATGGACATGTCCTTCGCCAACCAGGCCCTGTGCAGCGAGTGGATGGCGAAGAATCACGAGAAGCTCGAGCGGCAGGTCTACTCGGTGCCGCAGGACATCGACCGGGAGATCGCCCGCCTCAAGCTCAAGGCCATGGGCGTCGCCCTCGACAAGCTCACCCCCGAGCAGCAGAAGTACTTGAACAGCTGGGAAATGGGAACGTGAGCGAGGGGCCGGCGGCAGCTGGCTCGGGGCCTTCTGCTCCCCGACTCGAGTCGGGCGCTAGCTCTTGAGCAGCCGGTCGACCTGGCCCTGGAAGTAGAGGCGCTGGGGCTCGGTGCTGTGCAGGAGCCTGAGCCCCATGCCGGTCGCGGGCGCGGCCTCGACGCGCACCACCTCGGCCGCCACCCTCAGCGGCACCGAGCACTCGGGGAAGTGCACGTTCACCACGAACCGGGTGCCGACCTCGAAGGCGGGGCCGCAGACGAACATGCCCTCGTGAGAGACGTCGCGGGTCTGCCAGGACGTACCCCGGCGCTCGTCGTAAACCGGTAGCCGCACCCTCGCGCGCGGATGCCGGCGCGTGTCGTGTCGCATCGTTCCCCTTTTGGGCCGCCTCCGTAATGGTCGACGTTTGCCCGGTCAAGCGGTTTGACCTGCGCGCTGCGCGGTGGAGAACATGCGGGCGTGCTGCTCCTTCCGCTCGTCATGGCGGCCGCTCCTGCGAATCTCGCCGACCTGGTCGGCATGCCGGCGACCGAGCGGAACGCCGTGTTGGCTCGAATGACGCGCGAGGAGCAGGACGAGGCGATGCGCCGCGCTCCGCTGGCCGACCTCATCCGCGCGGGGAAGAACGCCGCCGCCGAGCTGGGCACCTACCGCTACCGCCTCGTCAAGCAGGAGCGCGTCAAGGGCAAGATGCTCGACCCGCAGGAGATCGTCGCCTACGTGCGGCCTTCGCCCTTCGCGGTGCGGCTGCGCTACGTGAAAGGGCCGGCCAAAGGCCGCAACGTCCTCTACAACGCCGCCCTTCGCGAGAACGAGCTGCGCGCGCGCGAGGCCGGGCTGCTCGGCGTGGCCGCGGTGTGGATCGGCATCGACAGCGCGATGGCCAAACGCGACACCAACCACAAGGTCACCGACATGGGGTTCCAGGCCCTGTTCGCCCGGTTCGACCGCGACATCGAGCGAGCCCGGCCCAAAGGCGGCTTTCGGGTCGAGCCCGAAGGCTTCGACGAGCAGGGCAACTGGTGCGCGAAGTACGTGGCTCCGCCCGGAGCGGGCACCTACGCCGAGGCGTGCCGCATCTGCTCGAACTTGAAGACGGCGCTGCCCTCGCGCGTCGAGGCGTTCGAGGGCCAGCAGGTGAAGGAGCGCTACCACTTCTTTGACGTCGAGGGGCCCATCGAGGTCCCCAAGGACTTCTTCACGCCGGCCGGAGCGGGCCTGTAGCTGGCCATCGAGGCGGCGTGCCCTTCCGGACGCGTCTGCTATAGGTCCGGCCCCATGGGGCTTCTCGAGGCGGTGGTGCTGGGGCTGGTGCAGGGGCTGACCGAGTTTCTGCCCATCAGCTCGACCGCGCACCTGCGCATCGCTCCCGAGCTGTTCGGGTGGAAGGACCCCGGCGCCGCCTACTCGGCCGTCATCCAGCTGGGCACGGTGGCGGCGGTGCTCCTCTACTTCCGGAAGGACCTGGCGCAGCTCTCGCGCGGCTTCGTCGTGGGGCTCATCCGCCGGCAGCCGATGGCGACCGTGGAGTCGCGCCTCGCCTGGTTCGTCCTGATCGGAACGGTGCCCATCGGCGTGTGCGGGCTGCTCTTCAAGGAGCACATCGAGACGTCGCTCCGGTCGCTGTACGTGGTGGCGGGCTCGCTGGTGGCGCTGGCGGTGGCCCTGTTCATCGCCGAGAAGCGCGCCTCGCACCACCGCGGGCTCGAGGAGATGACCTGGCGCGACGGTCTCGTCATCGGGCTGTGGCAGGCCCTGGCGCTCATCCCCGGCTCGTCGCGCTCGGGCACCACGCTGACCGGCGGCCTGTCGTTGGGGCTCAAACGAGCGGACGCGGCGCGCTACTCGTTTCTGCTCTCCATTCCGGCCACCACGCTGGCGGGCGTGTTCGAGCTCAAGCACCTGCTCGAGGCGAGCGACCGGCCGCCCGCGGCCACGCTGGTGGTGGGCACGCTGGTGGCCTTCGGCTCGGGGCTGTTGGCCATCTGGGGGCTTCTGGCGTTCCTCCGCACCCGCACCACGCTGGTCTTCGTCGTCTACCGCATCGCGCTGGGCGGGCTCTTGCTGGTGCTGTTGTGGACGGGCGTGCTCCAGCCCCATTCGGGCCTGGCCGGCGGCTCGGGAGGGTGAGCGGCGTGTCCGACTTCTTCGAGAAGCTGCGCGAGAACCTCGCCGCCAAAGCCGTACGGCCGCTCCATCTGCCCGGGTTGTCGTTGCGCGAGTCGGCGGTGCTGGTGCCGCTCTTTCTCCGCGGTGGGCGGGTACACGCGCTCTTCACCCGGCGGCCGATGACGCTGAAGCAGCACGCGGGGCAGATCTCCTTCCCCGGCGGAGCGCGCGACGAGGTCGACCCGACGCCGCTCCACACCGCGCTGCGCGAGACGCACGAGGAGCTGGGCATTCCGCCCGAGCGGGTCGAGGTGCTGGGAATGCTCGACGAGATTCCCACGGTGACGCAGTTCCGCATCGCGCCGTTCGTGGGGGTGATTCCGCCCGACTTCCCGTACCGGCCCAGCCCCGAGGAAATCGAGGAGGTCATCGAGGCACCGCTCGACGAGCTGCTGAATCCGGCCATCCACCGGGTCGAACGGTGGACGCGCGGCGAGAAGCCCCACGACGTCTACTTCTACGACTGGGGCCGCCACACCATCTGGGGAGCCACGGCGCGGATCCTGAAGGATCTGTTCTCGCTGCTGCCCGAGCTGCCGGCGCGGAAGGGGTAACCACGCGCGGCGATCATGACCTGGCGCGTCCGTCGTGCAGCGCGAGCGCGAGTCCCGCCCGCACAGAGAGGCCCAGCGGAGCGTAGCCGAGCGCCCTCGCCGCCTCGTCGCCGAACAGCGCCGCGATGACGGTCGGTCGATCCGCCGCGTCGAGCAGCGGCTTCAGCACGTCTCGGGTGTACGCGAGATCGTCCGGCGACAGCGTCGGCCCTTCGCAGCCGGCCACGGCCATCACCCAGCCCTCCTGCGCCAGCATCTGCCGCAGGGTATGCGCGCGCCCGTGCCGCGAGACGTACGCCGCGCGAAAGACGCAGCTCGCGACTTCTTCATGCAGGCTGCGCTGCGACGGCCGCTCGCTCGTCCACAACATGCCGCAGATCCACCCGCGCCTGAGCAAGGGCTCGGGCTCGAAGCGGGCCGAGAGCTCGGTGGTGTACCGGTTGGTCCACCCTCCCATGCGGTCGTCGACGATGCAAAGAGCGAGCTTCAGCGACAGCTCGATGTCGTTCACCCGCGCGGCGGCTCTGGCGGCCTCGTCGGCGGCGATGCGGTCGGCGCCCAGGGCGATCCACGCGTCGAGGAGCGCCGGCACGTGCTCCTTTCCCATCGGGTTCATCGAGGCGAGCGGCAGGCGCAGGTCGTTCGCCTCGGGGTCGATCAGCACGCGCAAATACTCGCGGAAGCGCTCCATGCCGCGCGGAATGGCATAGAGCTCTCGTTGCACCGACAAGAGGGGCACGTATTCGATTCGCATGGCGGCACTCACGCGGCCGACGGCCACGACTGACGAGCCGTCACCTGAAGGTGCAGCGCGAGTCGATGCGGACGGCCGCGGGCGGATTCTTCTGCTCGGGACGATACATCCTGCACACTGCGATGACGTTGCTCCCGTCGTGGTGATGCAGCGCAACCGAGGGGCGCGCGCCCGCGACGAGGCCGCCACGACGTCTGCGACGCGTCTGGCCGCCCCTCTCTGCTCCTGCCCCGGCCCCGCGCGGAACGGATGACACTGCGCGCCGCTCCGGTAGAACGCGGGGCACGTCATGCGCCTCTTCCCCGTCATCATGGCCGGAGGCTCCGGCACCCGCTTCTGGCCGCTCTCGCGCCAGCGAAGGCCCAAGCAGTTCCTCCCGCTCGCGTCCGAGCGGCCGCTCATTGCGGACACCCTGGCCCGCGTTCGCGGCCTCGCCTCGAAGAAGGACGTCTACGTCGTCTGCGGGCGAATTCACGAGCGGGCGGTGCGGCGGCTCCTCGAGCTGCCGAAGGGCAACGTGCTCGTCGAGCCGGTGGCGCGCAACACGGCTCCGGCCATCGCGCTCGCCGTGGCCCACGTGTCGGCGAAGGCTCCGGACGGAATTCTCGCGGTGCTGCCGTCGGATCAGCACGTGTCGAACGTGCCGGCCTTCCAGGCGGCCCTCGAGGCGGCGGCGCGGGCGGCGGAATCGGGCGACATCGTCACGCTGGGCATCCAGCCGACGCGGCCGGAAACGGGCTACGGCTACATCCACGTCGGCGAGAAGAAGCCCAGCGGAGCCTTCGCCGCCGCCGCCTTCGTCGAGAAACCGAGCGCCGAGAAGGCGCGCGAGTACCTCGCCTCGGGCAGGTACCTGTGGAACGCCGGCATCTTCGTCTTCCGCGCCGACGTCATGCGCGAAGCGTTTGGCCGCCACATGCCCGAGCTGAGCGCGAAGCTCGACGAGCTCTCTTCGGCGGTGGGCACGCGGAAGTACGCCCGCGTGCTGGCGAAGGCCTTCCCGGCGATGCCTTCCATCTCCATCGACTACGGCGTGGCGGAGAGGGCCGAGAACGTCGCGGTGGTGCCGGGCGACTTCGGCTGGTCCGACGTGGGCTCGTTCAATGCGCTCCCCGAGGTGCGGCCGGCCGACGCGCGCGGCAACGTCGTCAGCGGCAAGGGCGCGGTGGTGGTGGACTGCGACGGCTGCGTGGTGCTCGCCACCGAGCGCCCGCTGGCTGCGGTCGCGCTGACCGGCATGGTGGTGGTCGACGCCGGCGACGCGGTGCTCGTCGTGCCCAAGGACAAGTGCCAGGACGTGCGCAAGGTCGTCGAGGCGCTCAAGGCGCGCCGCATGGACCGCTACCTGTGACGGCGAAAACGCGGTTTGTCGAAAAATCGATTGTTCGGATCCGCCCGCCTGCGTAGCGTCGCCGCACTTTGAGCCGGAACGGGGGGAGGCCGAGCGCCGGGGAAGTCACTGCCTGCCGGGCGCGGCGAGGCTCCACCCTGCAGCCTTCACCGCTGTCATCGCCCGAAGGCTTCGCGTGCCGAGGCCCCAACGGCGGGAGTGCGCCATGAAGAAGAAGGACGTACGCGTCGTCTCGAAGAAGCGCGGCACCGCCGGACATTCGGCGAGGATTCCTGCGGGGCCCGAGAAGCCGGTGAACGGAAATGGCGCTCCCGTCCCGCAACGCAAAGCGGCGCCGCACCGGGCCGGCCCGCGGCAGGTCCCCATCCAGGAGCAGCCGGAACGCCAGAAAGCGCCGCCGAAGTCGCCCGCGACGCCGCCGAAATCGCGCGTGACGCCGCCCCGGCGCACCGAGCCCATCGACGTCACCGACGTGGACCTTCTGGCGAAGGGGCCCGACGTAGCGAAGCTGCACGCGGCGCTGACGGCCGCGGGGCTGAAGCTGTCCGCGCGCGAGCTCGACGCGAACGAGTATGGTCCGTCGACGCGCGACGCGGTCGCCTCGCTGCAGCGCGACGCCGGGTTGCCCGTCACCGGCCGGCTCGATGAACGCACCGGCGCCGCCCTGCGCTCGCGCATGGCCGCCATGGCCAGCGACCGCTACCGCATCGAGGGGCGGCTCAAGACGGCCGACGGGCTGGCGGCGTCGAAGGTGGACGTGACGGCCTGGCGCATCGAGCTCGGTGGAAAGGCCGAGATGGTCGGCCAGGGCACCAGCGACGAGCAGGGCTTCTTCGTCATCGAGTACGCGCACGAGGCCGAGTCGCCGCCGATGGTGCAGCTGCGCGCCGTCAAGAACCAGCAGGAGCACCCGCTCACCGACTGGGCGCCGCAGCCGGTGCGCCGCCTGGTGCTGGACCTGGTGGTGCCCGGCGGCTTCGAGAACCTCGCCGACGAGCATTCGCGTCTCCGCGACTCGCTCCGCGACGTGTCGCTGGCCGAGCTCGAGGAGAACCGAGAGCGCAAGGACGTGTCGCTGCTCCACGAGTCGACGGGGTGGGATCCGCGGCTCATCGCGCTCGCGTCGACGGCGGCCTCCCTCGGCAAGAGCACCGGAGTGCCCGAGCACGCCCTCTACGGGCTTCTGCGCAGCGGTCTTCCGTCCGACCCGGCGCTGCTCGCCGCCACTCCGCCCAAGGTGGTGAAGGAGACGCTCGAACGCGCAGCGGACGCGGGCGTCATCACCATGAGCAGGGCCGAACTCGGCAAGGCCACCGCCGCATTCGAGGGCTTCGCCACCCGCGAGCGGTTGTCGGCGCGCGCTCCGGGAGCGGTCTCCAGCATGGGCGAGCTGCTCGCGGTGGCTCCGGTGAGGGAGGCGGACCGGCCCAAGCTCGAGGCGCTGTACGCGAAGCACGCGCATGACGCGAAGGCCTTCTGGACGGCCGTACGAGAGGAGCTGCCGCGCGCCGCGGGCACGCTCGAGGGCGTCGGCAAGCTGGCCTACCTGACCGCGAGCAACGCGCCGCTGGTGAGCGCGCTGCTCGCCGATTCCAGCATCGACGTGAAGAAACCGGCCACGCTGGTCGACGCCGGCTACCACCAGCCCGACCGCTGGACCGAGCACCTCGACCGCCTCGCCGACGGAGACGACGAGCGGCTCGCGAAGCTCATTCCCGAGACGTACACCGGCGGGACACCGAAGGCCCGGCGCGACGCCTACGCCGAGGATCTGGCGCGCGCGGTGCGGCTCGGCTTCCCGATGCGCACGTTGCGAATGCAGGTGGCCAACGGCGAGCTGAAGCTCGTCGGCCGGGACGGCGCGCGCGTCGCGAAGGTGCTCGAGGCGGCCGAGGCCGCGGGCGTCGACATCGCCGGCAACTCGAAGCAACGGCTCTCGCAGTTCCTGCACGAGAAGGGAGACGAGCTGTTCCGCGGCGTGCGGGCCGAGACGCGAAAGGAAATCGAGTCGAAGATCCGCACGCTCCAGCGGCTGTACCAGATCACCCCGTCCGACCACGCGCTCAAGGCGCTCGACAAGCTCGGCTTCAGGTCGGCGCACGACGTGGTGGCGTTCGACCGGAACGCGTTCCTCGAGCGCTACGGCAAGTACTTCCTGCCTGGCGAGGCCGAGCTCGTCTACCGCAAGGCCGAGCAGGGCGTGGCCACCGTCTACAACGCGTTCGTCGCGGCCCGGCAAATTCCGACGAGCGGCGAGGTGCCGGCGATCGGCCCCGGCGTGGAGAAGGCGGACGCGGCCCGGACCGAGGTGCAGAAGAAGCTGGGGCAGAGCCTGCCCACGCTCGAATCGCTCTTCGGCTCGATGGACTTCTGCGCCTGCGAGCACTGCCGATCGGTGCTGGGCCCGGCGGCGTACTTCGTCGACCTGCTGAAGTTCCTCGATCCGGACGAGCTGGTCTGGGAAGCGCGGAAGGCCGCCTACGAGCAGCGGCACGGGCGGCCGTACCCGGGAAAGAAGCCGTACGAGGAGCTGGCCGACCGCCGGCCGGATCTGCCGCACCTGCCGCTGACCTGCGAGAACACCAGCACCGAGCTGCCGTACATCGACGTCGTCAACGAGATTCTCGAGTACTACGTCGCGAACGACCAGGAGCTCGGACCCGACGCGGTTCGCGATACCGGCTCGCTGCTCGGCGCCGATCTCATCGCCGAGCCCCAGCACATCATCCCCGAAGCGTACGACGTGCTCCGGGACGAGCGCTTCCCGCTGAACGCTCCGTTCGACCTGCACCTCGAGCGCGTGCGCGCGTTCATGGAGGCGCTGGAGGTGAAGTGGCACGAGGTGCTCGACGCCCTGCGGCCCACCGAGGACCTGGCGTCGACCCTGAAGGTGGCGCTCGAGGCCGCGGGCTTCGGGCCGCACGAGCGCAAGCCGTTCACCGAGCACGGCGAGTCCGAGTGGTACGAGCTGTACGGGTACGAGTCGGCAGCGGAGGCCGCCGAGCTCTTCCGTGGCGAGCACGCGCTGGCCAAACCCGTGGCGCGGCGGCTCGGTGTCTCGTACCAGGAGCTCGTCCAGCTTCTCCGCACGCGCTACGTCAACCCCAAGCTCGAATCGCTCGTCTACCTGCGCAAGGCCGGCCTCACCGAGGACGAGGTGTTCCGGTGGAAGGCTCCGGCGGGCGACCCGAACGCGTTCACCGCCGCCGAGGCGCAGGCCTTCGCCGACCGCCTCGCCGCGCTGAAGAAGCAGTTCCCGAGCTTCGACGAGAAGAAGCTGGAGAAGGACTGGGCCGCGGGCACGTTCAAGCAGGTGGCCGTCCTGTCGGACACGACCGGCCGCTGCAACTTCGACGACACGGTCATCCGCTTCGCCGAAGGTGATGGCGAAGTCACCGGTGTCCTCTACCGCCTCAACGTGCTGGCGCGGTTGTCGAGGAAGCTGGGTTGGACGTTCGACGAGGTGGACCAGCTTTTGGCGGCGTTCCCCTTCGAGGACGAGACCGACCTCGACGAGCTGTGGACGGCCCGGCTGGCCTGCGCTTCGTACGTCGAGCAGCTCCACCAGCGCACGGGGCTGTCGCGCGAGGACGTTCTCACCTTCTGGAGCGACATCCCCACCACGTCCACCTGGTCGCCGCTCACGCCGTCGGTCGGCGCCCGGTCGCTCTACGAGCGGGTCTTCCTGGCGCCGAGCATTCTCAAGACCGACCGCGTCTTCGACGACGCGCTGGGGCAGTACCTGCAGGATGACAAGGCGAAGCTCGGCCAGCAACTGCCCGCGGTGCAGGCCGCGGTCGGGCTCTCGGCTCAGGACATCGGGCTGCTGGTGGCCGACCCCGACGCCGAGGGGCTCACGCTGCCTCTGGTCTCGATGCTCTACCGCCACGCAGCGCTGGCCCGGGGCCTCGGCGTGTCCGTTCGCGAGCTCTTGACGTTGAAGCGGCTGTCGGGCATCGACCCGTTCGAGACGCCCGGCGGCGAAGCGCCGACCACGCTCGACGAGCTGCGCCCGTTCAGCGGAACGGTTCGCTTCGCCGAGCTGGCCGAGGCGGTGCGCGACAGCGGCCTGAGCCACGCCGAGCTGAACTACCTCGCCGCGCACCGGTTCGACGCCATCGGCGAATTCGCCGAGGCCGAGCGCGTGCCCGAATCGCTGGTGCGGTCGCTGGTCGAGCAGCTCGCGCAGGTGGAGAGCGATCTCCAATTCCCCGAGGGCGAGCTCACCGCCGAGCTCTTGCGGCCGAAGCTGTCGCTGCTCTTGCCCGCCGAGGCCGTCGACCGTTTCCTTGGCGCATGGTCCGGCACGCGGCAGTTCGACGCCCGGACGAGCCAGAAGCTCGAGGCGAAGGACTTCGCGAAGGAGGAGCGCTTCTCCGTTGCGTACGACCCGGTCGCAGACGAGTACCACCTCCGCTACCGCGGCGTGGTCGCGCCCGCGATCGCCAAGGAGCTCAAGAAGACGTTCCAGTCGAATCTGCAGAAGCAGCTCATCGACGAGCTGGCGAAGCAGGCGAAGGCACTCGCCGACGAGCACCCGACGCTCATCGACGCGGCCGAGCTCGACGTGCTCTTTCCGGACACGCGCGAGCTGACGGACCGGCAGCGCAAGAAGGCGGAGGAGAAGCGGCGCGACGCCTTGCTGGCGAAGCTGGTGCCATTGCTGCGCGATTCGCTCCGGCGGCGCGCGGTGGTTCGTGCGGTGGCGGCCTCGCTCGATGCGAACGAGGCCCTCGTCGACGCGCTGGTGAACGATGCGACGGTGCTCGAGGAGCCGGGTTCGGCCGGTGAATCTCTGCGCGGCGCCTTCGAGGCGGCGCTCGAGCGGGGCATCACCGCGACCTTCCTGGACGCCGGCGGCAAGGAGCTGAAGACCGAGCGCCTCGACGCCGCCGAGCTGAAGCCCGCCGACCTGCCAGCTGGCACGAAGACGGTGCGACTCGAGGGGTGGTTCGATGTGCCGGCCACCACGGGGCTGAGGTTCATCGCCGAGCTCAAAGGGGCCGCCGCCAAGGCCACGCTCTCGCTCGATGGAGAAGACGTCGCCGCCCCGGCGGGGAAGACGGAGTGGCCGGTGGAAGAGGTGTCGGCCGGCCCGCTGCACCGGCTCGTCGCCGAGGTCGTTCCGGCCGGCGGACGCTTCTCGTTCGAGGTCGTCGGGGACGCGGTGCCGCGCGCTCCGCTGGCGAAAGCGTTCACCTTCCTCCCGGGCGACAGCGTCGAGCGCATCCGCCGGGCGAGGAGCATCCTGGGCAAGGCGGTGCGCCTGGCCACGGGCTGGCAGCTCGAGCCGGTCGAGCTGCCGGTGCTCTTCGCGAACGCCCTCGACGGCACGCGCTCGCCGCTGTCGCTGCCGGTCGAGGCGCCGGAGAAGCAAGAGGACGCCGAGCCGGTCTTCCACCGCATCATGCGCATGGCCCGTTACGTGAAGCTGCGCGACGAGCTCGGTATCAGCCCCGCCGGCCTGGTCGGACTGCTCGCGGCCGGCACGAAGGACGAGCTGCTCGAGGCGGCGAAGGTCGCGTTCCCGGAGGACGCCGCGGCGTTCGAGGAGGCCATTGGCCACTTCGGGGTGGCCGCGCCCATCTCCGTCCGACTGCTCGAGCGCGTCGTCCTGGCGCTGCAGCTCTCGCGGAAGCTGCGGCTGTCGTTCGCCGACCTGAAGGCGTGGGCTTCGAGCGACGTCGACTTCGAGACCGCTCGTGCGGTGCGGGATGCGGTGAAGACCCGCTTCTCCGAGGTCCAGTGGCGGCAGTTCGCCAGGCCCATCTACGACCGGTTGCGCAAGCGGCAGCGCGACGCGCTGGTGGCGTACGTGCTGCAACAGAAGAAGCTCGAGCGCGTCGAGGAGTTGTTCGAGCACTTCCTGCTCGACCCCGGCACCGAGCCGGTGGTGCTCACCTCGCGCATGCAGCTCGCCATCTCGTCGGTGCAGACGTTCATCCAACGCTGCTTCCTGAACCTCGAGCCGCGCGTGCCTCCGGCGGCCCTCGAGGCGAAGCACTGGCAGTGGATGCGGCGTTACCGCGTCTGGGAGGCGAGCCGGAAGATCCTCCTCTTCCCGGAGAACTGGCTCGAGCCCGAGTGGCGCCACGACGCCAGCCACCTCTACACCGACCTGGTCAGCTCGTTGCTCCAGGGCGACGTGTCGGACGAGGCAGTGGAGAAGGCCTTCTTCGACTACCTCCGCGGGCTCGAGGAGATCGCCCGGCTGGAGATCGTCAGCACCTGGTACGAGGCCTCGCCGGATCCGGCCAACAGCGCGCTGCACGTGCTCGGCCGCACGTACGGCAACCCGCACAAGTACTTCTACCGGCGCTACGCCCAGCGGCGATGGGCGCCCTGGGTGCCGGTGAAGGCGGACATCGACGGCGACCACGTGGTGCTGGCGAAGTGGCGCCACCGCATCCACATCTTCTGGGTCACCTTCATGGAGAAGCGCGACGAGCCCGGAGGCGGCACCGGCAAGTCGACGCCGGAGACCCTTGCCACGTCGGAGACGGTCGACACGCTCAAGGGCCAGCGGCAGGTGCGGCTGCAGCTCAGCTGGCTCGAGTACTTCCAGGGCAAGTGGATCAACCAGAAGTCGACCGGCTTCTACGACCCGGTGAACGTGGCCGAGGACTTCGACCCGCGCCGGGTGCGCATCCACGTCGCTCCCGAGGGGCCCGACGGGCTGGGCCTGGCGGTGCGGCTGAGCAGCCCTCCCGCCGAGAGCTCGAAGTCATGGACCAGGTACGCCACCACGCTCGCCAACGCGGGGCTGTTCTCCGCGACCGCCACATCGGAGATCGCCACGCTGGCCCTCACCTCGTCCGCTCCGATGGCCACCTCGTCGGCGTCGCTGGCGCTCGACCCGGATTTCAACGTCACCTTCCACGTGCTGAGCAAGCACGCCGCGGTCGAGCTCGAGGAGTGGGCGCCGGGTCCGCCGTACTTCCCGGTCTCGTTCACCTCGGGCTCTGCGCGCACGCCCACCGGCATCGAGGGCTCGGGGCAGCTTCAGGTCTACTTCACGCAGAAGACGACGACCGATGACGAGGGAGCGACCACGGTCGAGCAGGGCAACCGGACGATCCTCGGCTCGGTGGGCGGCGCCAGCGTGGTGCCCACCGCCAACGAGGTGCGGGTCTACGAGAAGGACTTCGGCGGGCTGCTCATCCCGTTCTTCCTCCAGGACAAGCACCACACCTTCTACGTCGAGCCGAACGTCGTCGAGACGCCCATCGAGGAGTGGGAGACGAAGGTCGTCTTCGTCCCGCCGCGCCTCGAGAAGGTGCCGGACTTCGAGATCCGCCCGCAGAAGCCGGGCAAGCTGCCGCCGGTCATCGACAAGCGGCAGCCGTACATCAACCCGGTGCGCGACTGGCTCATCCAGCCGGGCACCGAGCTGCTCTTCAAGAACGTGAGGGTGGGCTCGCCATCGAGCCTGCTCGCGCAACCGGCGGCCGGTGAGGCCGTGGAAGTGCTCGGCGGCGCCGGAGCGGGTACCCGCCTGCGCGTCGAGCGTGGACCCGTCATCCGCTGAAAGCGAGCGCCGCCATGTACAAGCACGTGCTCTTCCACAAGACCGCCGACTTCGCCATTCGCGTCGGCATCGTCCCCGGCAGGAACACCGCCGTCACCACGCACCGCACCGGCATCGAGCGCAGCCTCGTGTACGACTTCGATCTGCACCAGCACCCGTTCGTCAGCGAGCTGGTGCGGCGGCTGGTGACCGGGTCGATCGACGCGCTCCAGGAGGCCGACACCTCCATCGCCAGCCAGGCGTTCTTCGGCGCGTACGCTCCGAGCAACCTGGTGGAGGCGAACCCGCCGCAGCGCGAGGTCGACTTCTCGAAGGAGGGCGGCTACGCGGTCTACAACTGGGAGCTCTTCTTCCACATCCCGCTCACCATCGCCATCCACCTCAGCCGGAACGGGCGGTACGAAGAGGCGCAACGCTGGTTCCACTACATCTTCGACCCCACCGACACCTCGGCCGACCCGGCTCCGGAGAAGTACTGGCGGCTGAAGCCGTTCCGCAAGAACGACCTGAAGCTCATCGAGGAGCTGCTCGTCAACCTCTCGTCCAAGGCGGACCTCGCGCTGCGAGACGAGACCGCCACCGCGATCAGCGAGTGGAAGAACGACCCGTTCCGGCCGCACGTCGTCGCCAGCACCCGGCCCGTGGCCTACATGCTGAAGACGGTGATGGCCTACCTCGACAACCTCATCGACTGGGGTGACTCGCTCTTCCGGCAGGACACGCGCGAGGCCATCAACGACGCGCTGCAGCTCTACATCCTCGCCGCGAACCTGCTCGGGCCGCGCCCGATGGAGGTGCCACCCAAGGGCAGGGTGAAGCCGGAGACCTACGCGTCGCTCCGCGGACAGCTCGACGAGCTCTCGAACGCGCTGCGAGACCTCGAGGCCGACATTCCGTTCGACGCGTTCCCGCACCCGACCGCCGCGTCCACCGACGACGGCCTCCCCGGAGCGCTCGCGGTCGGGCGCACGCTCTACTTCTGCGTGCCCAGAAACGACAAGCTGCTCGGGTACTGGGACAAGGTCGCCGACCGGCTCTACAAGATTCGCAACAGCCTCAACCTGCAGGGCGTCTTCCGGCAGCTCCCGCTGTTCCCGCCGCCGATCGACCCGGCCTTGCTCGCCGCCGCCGCCGCCGCGGGACTGGACGTGGCCGCCATCGTCAACGGAGCCCAGCAGCCGTTGCCGCTGGCCCGCTACACGGTGCTGGCGCAGAAGGCCTCCGAGCTGTGCCAGGAGGTGCGCTCGCTGGGCTCGCAGCTGCTCTCAGCCATCGAGAAGGTCGACGCCGAGAAGCTGGCGGTGATGCGGGCGAAGCACGAGCGGCAGATGCTCGAGCTGGCCGAGGTGGTGCGCTACGGACAGTGGCAGGAGGCGGTGAAGGCGCGCGAGGGCCTCGAGAAGAGCTTCGCCAACGCCGTGCGGCGCTACGTCTACTACGAGCGGCTCCTCGGCAAGCAGCCCAACGAGATCAAGGTGCCCGCGCTCGAGGGCCTCGACCAGAAGGGGCTGATGGACTTGAAGCTCCAGGCGACCGAGCCGGTGACGCCGCCGCGCGACGTGCCGGTCGACATCGTCAGCGGCGCACCGGGAGGGTTCAAGATCAGCTCGCACGAGCGCGACGAGCTGAACAAGCTCGAGTCCGCCCAGAACCTGCAGGACGCGGCCGCGGCGCTCGAGGGCATCGGCGCCTTCTTGAACCTCATCCCGTACCTGAGCGGCGACGTGAAGCCGATCGGGGTCGGCGCGGGGGTGCAGATCGGCGGCATGAATCTCTCGCAGATGTTCCAGGGGCTGGCCGGCATTCTCCGCGGGGTCGCCTCGCGCCAGAGCTACGAGGCCAACCGCTCGGCGAAGATGGCGGGCTATTCGCGCCGCGAGCAGGAGTGGGCCTTCCAGAGCAACGCGGCGGCGGGGGAGATCGACCAGATCTACAAGCAGTGGCGCGCCGCGCAGATCCGCGAGGCCATCGCCGAGCGCGAGTGGAAGAATCACCAGAAGCAGATCCAGAACGCGAAGGAGGTGGAGGCGTTCCTCTCGGACGAGTCGAAGGGCCGCACCACCACGCCGGCCTTCTACGGCTGGCTCAAGGGCGAGCTGCGCGGGCTGTACTCGCGCGCGTTCGACCTGGCCTACGAGGTGGCGGCCAAGGCCGAGCGGGCGCTCCAGAGCGAGCTGGGCCAGCCGACGCTGAAGTTCCTCTCGCCGACCTATTTGGCCGGCCGCGAGGGCCTGCTCGCCGGCGAGAAGCTGTACGCCGACCTGAAGCGCATGGAGGTGGCCTGGCTCGACCGCAACGCGCGCGAGCTCGAGCTCACCAAACACGTCAGCCTGCTGTCGTTGAACCCGTTGGCGCTGCTCGAGCTGCGGGCGACCGGCCGGTGCACGGTGCAGCTCCCCGAGTCGCTCTTCGACCTCGACGGCCCGGGCCACTACTTCCGCCGCATCAAGTCGGTGGCGGTGAGCATTCCCTGCGTCACCGGGCCGTACCTCAACGTGAGCTGCAAGCTGACGCTCAACAAGAGCGAGATCCGCACCTCGCCCAACCTGCTCGCCAACGGGTACGAGCGCTCGGTGGGCGGCGACGAGCGGTTCAGCGATTACTTCGGCAGCCTCGACACCATCGTCACCAGCTCGGGCGTCAACGATGCGGGCCTGTTCGAGCCCAACGTGCGCGACGAGCGGAAGCTGCCGTTCGAGGGCCACGGCGCCGTGAGCGAGTGGACGCTCGAGCTGCCGCGCGAGGTGAAGAGCTTCGACTACGACACCATCAGCGACGTGGTGCTGCACGTGCGCTACACGGCGCGGGACGGCGGCGAGGTGCTGGCCCGCGCGGCCTCGAAGTCGCTCAAGGAGGCCATCGAGAAGGCCGAGGCGGTCGGCTCGACCCGGCTGTTCTCGGTGCGCCACGAGTTCCCGTCGGAGTGGGCGCGCTTCAAGGCTTCGAAGCCGGCCGCCGGCCAGAAGGCGACGCTCGAGCTCGAGCTCACCGAGGCCCACTACCCGTATTGGCGGAAGCTCATCAAGGCGAAGGTCCACGCCGTCGACGTGGTGATGCGGGCGGGCAAGTCGCCGGGGAGCGTGTTCGACCCTGCCGGCACGGCCCACCCGACGTCGAAGTGGGCCGGCGAGCTCTACCGCACGCGGCTGACGGATCCGTCGTCGGCCGTGCCCGCGGTGGACGGCAAGGTGCAGTTGCTCTTCGCCGACACCGCCATCGACGACCTCTACCTCGCGGTGAAGTGGGGCAAATAGCGGCGCCGATGGCGCGGACGAAGCCCGGCAGCAAGGCGCGAGCAGGAGGTCGGAACGGGGGGACTCGGCGTGGAGTCCTGACAGGAGCGGCCGTCGGCTGGCGGCTGCTCCGGTGATCCTCTCGCTGCGCAGCACGTCGGTGCGCTGCTCGTCGCGCCATGGGGCACGCCTTCGCTGCTCGTTTCTCGGGTGCGCCGGCTCGCTTCGGTCTCTGCCGCGCTGCGACGACACCCGAGTGGACGCGCTGTGGTGCCGCGAGGCGACGCAGCTTGCTCGCGCCGCCGACGGGTGGGGTATCGCGACGAGCTCCTGTGGCCAGGGAGCGTCGAGCGAGGGCGCCGCGTGGGACTGCGTCTCTACCGAGGTGACGGCATGCGGCGTCGCGCTGGCTCGCGACGGTGGCGTCGGCCGGCCGGGCGTCTCGTTCGCGCTCGCGCGTGCTGGGCGATCCCCTCGAGCACGCATTGCAGCCCGAGCTCGAAACCGTCGTCGAAGCTGTAGCCGGCCAGCGCGGGCAACATCCCCGCCATGGTGGGGAACTGCTCCGGCGGCAGCTCGGCGAGACGGGAGAGCTCGTGCGCGACGAGCTGCGCGTCGGTGTGGCGGCCGCCCCACTGCGCCATGGCGTGCGCGATGATGAAGCACGTCACGGCGTCGAACGCGTAGATGGCGTGCAGGTCCGAAAGCCCGGCGCGCTTCAATTCGACGAGCGCCTTCTCGACGAGCGCCATCGCCCTCGGCGTGTGCACGATGCGCGTGGCGAACAGCGGCAGCGCATTGGGGTGCCTCTCGAGCGCGCGGCGAAAGGCCCTGCCGGCGCGCGCCAGCCGCTCGCGCCAGTCGCCGCGGCCCAGGTCGGGGTCGATTTCTCCGAGCACGGCCTCCTGCACGCCATCGAGCAGCTCCTCCTTGTCGCGGAAGTGGCTGTACAAGGACATGGCCTCGACGCCCAACGCCGCTCCGAGCCGTCGCATGCTGAGTGCGTCGAGGCCGGCTTCGTCCACCAGCGCGAGCGCCGCCCGCACGATGGCCTCGCGGGTGAGTGGACCTTCGCGCACGCGGGCGCGCCGCCTGGGCATGCCGCAGTTCTACCTGCGCCTGAGCCGCATCGGGAGACCTCCGTGCGGCCGCAGCGTGATGGACGGGCGCGGTCGCGCCGGGTGGCCCGTCGACTCGAAGCGGAAGCGGGCCGCCAGCGTGGCCAGCACCAGCACCGCCTCGAGCTGGGCGAAGCCCTTTCCGATGCACAGGCGCTGGCCCCCGCCGAAGGGGAAGTACGCGTAGGCGGGAATGCCCTTCGTCGAGCCGTCGAGCCAGCGCTCGGGCCGGAACTCGAGCGGCGCGGGGAAGAAGCGCTCGTCGCGGTGCACCACCCACTGGCTGAGCCACACCTGCGTGCCTTTGGCCATGGTGAAGCCGCCGACCTCGAGCTCGGTCAGTGCCTCGCGCCCCAGCACCCACGCGGGTGGAAACAGCCGGTTCGACTCGAGGACGACGGCGTTGGTGAAGGACAGCTTCTGCGCGTCGGCCGCCGTCGGAGCGCCTCCCAGCGCCGACACCTTGTCGTACAGCTTGCGCTCGACCTCCGGGTGCAGCGAGAGCAGGTGCCACGTCCAGGTCAGGGTATTGGCGGTCGTCTCGTGGCCCGCGAGCAACAACGTCAACACTTCGTCGCGGAGCTGGCGATCGCTCATCTTCGAGCCGTCCTCGTCGACGGCGGCGAGCAGCAGCGACAACAGGTCGTCCCGCGGCTCGTCGCTCTGGCGGCGGCGCTCGATGACGCCGTACACCACCGCGTCGAGGCGGCGAATCGCTTCGCGGTACCGCGCCGGAGCGCCGATCGGCATCCATTCGGGCAGGACGAACGAGCTGCCCTCGAAGCGCTCGAGCACCGCCTCGAGGGCATCGCCGACCTCTCGCGCCGACACCGCGCCATCGCCGAACAGCGTCTCGGTGGCGATGCGCAGCGTCAGCTCCATCATGTCGGCGTGGACGTCGCGCGTCTCGCCGTCGCTCCAGCGATCGGCCGCTTCGGCCGCCAGCGCCACCATGCGCTCTCCGTAGGCCGCGATGCGGTCGCGGTGGAACGCGGGCTGCGCCAGGCGGCGCTGCCGGATCCACAGATCACCCTCGCTCGTGAGCAGGCCGTCGCCGAACAGCGAGCGGGCGTTCTGCAAGTCCTTGTCCTTGCGGAACGCGCGGGGCGCAGTGAGCACCCGTTCAATCTCGGAGGGCCGGTTGACGACCCAGGTCGGCCGCGACGGAATGTCGATGCGGTAAAGGTCGCCCACCTCTTTCGCCCAACGGTCGAGCGTGCCCAGCGGGTCGCGGAGCATCGCCGGCAGGTGGCCGATCACGGGCAGCCTGCGGCGCGGCCTGACGGGGAGCGGTCGGGTGGCGGCGAGCATGGGCACCTCCGGCGGGTTACGACGTAAGCTTACGACGTAAGTAGCGACCGGTCGACCGGCCGGCAACGCGATCGTCCGGTCGAGCCCGCGGGTACGGTGCGGCGACCGATGCGGTGTCTCCTCGATGACGCGGGCGACGGAGACTGACCGGCGCCGAGGCGCTGAAGAGCGGCGATGTCTTGTGCGGGCATTGCGTCCAGGGGCGGCGCGGTCGCCCCACGCAGCTGGTCTTCGAGACGGTCGACGCCGCATTCGCCGGCCGGCTCGCGCGGCTCGGGCGGAAGTGGCCGCGTCGACGAGCGGTCGCTCAGGGCAGAGCGCGACTCGGTCTCGGCGATGCGCGCCCGCGGGCGTGCGACCGGGCTCTGCGTCCGGCGAGCCCACCGCCACATCGGCCCACGTGCGTGGCCGGCGTGAAACCTCGCGCTGTCGGGCGCCGGGCAGTGGACGCGGTTACGGAAAGGCACGCCGTGCTGTTTCATGGCTGAATCGCTCCGTGCCCGCCAACTACACGCGCCGTAGAGACCTGTTCGCCGACGCCGGGCTCGCCGACCCGGAACGGCTCATCCGCGCCGTGGTCGACGAGGTGAAGGCGCTGGGGTTGCCCGCCGAGTGGCCCGCCATGGCCTCGCCCGAAGAGCTGGCGCAGATCCGCCGGCGCATCGCGCCCAGGCTCGAGCGGGTGCCTCCCGAGCAGCGCCGCCTCGCCTCGGTGGTGCCCGAATGGGTGCGGGAACGCTCGGGAGACCTGGCCGCGGCGCTGTGGCTGGCCCACGCGCAGCTCGCGCCGCTGGACGTTCCCGGCTTCCTTCTGGCCGTGCTCGACGCGTTCCTCGCCTCGGGGCGCGTGCGCGACGCGTTCGGCTACGCGCGCTTCATGCTCGATCTGCGCTTCGAGTGGGGCCGGGTCTACGCCGACCCGAGCCTGGCCTACGAGTTCCTCAAGCCGCGCGAGCCGAACCCGCTGGTGTGGCGGCTGCTGGAGGAGCTCTCTGCCCGCGGCGTGCGCCTGCGCGTGCTCGAGCTGGGCTGCGGAGTGGGCAACGACGCGTTCGCCTTCCTCTCCTCGCCGCTGGTCGACGCGTACGTGGGGGTCGACGTGTCGGCGCAGGCGCTGGCCGCTTTCCAGGCGCGCGCCGAGCTCGAACGGCCGAGGGTCTTGCCGACCCTGGTTCAGGGCGACTTCCTCGACCTGCTCGGCAGGCTGCCCGATTCGGCGCGCGCGGCGAACCTCGTCTACTCGTACTCGAGCCTGCACTACTTCTCGTCGGGCGAGCTGGGGCAGATCTACGCGCTGGTGCGGTCGCTGCTAGTGGCCCGCCGGCCCGAGCCCGGCTTCTTCGCGTTCGGCATCAAGGGCCACGGCAGCATCTGGGACGGGCAGGGCATTCCCATCTACCGGCCCGACGTGTGGATCAACTGGGACGGCAACTCGCGCTGGTTCCCCAACCGCCAGGCGCTGCAGCGGCAGCTCGACCAGGCGGGGTTCGAGATCCGCTTCCACGAGCTGCACGACCACTGGGGCTACAGCGAGCACGGAAAGCGCGACGTCTTCCACTATGTCCTCTGCTCGCCGCGGCTGTCGTGAGGCGCCAAGGAGAGCTGAAAGCATGCTAAAGGCCGCCGCCGATGAACGCGCACATCTTCCGTGAGTACGACATTCGCGGCCTGGTCGACAAAGACCTCACCGTCGACGTGGTGGAGAAGCTCGGCCGGGGGCTGGGCACGGTGGTGGGCCGCAACGGCGGCCGCACGCTGGTGGTGGGCCGCGACTGCCGCGAGAGCTCGACCCGATTCCGCGAGGCGCTGTGCAGGGGCATCACCGCGACCGGGCTGAACGTGGTGGACATCGGCGTGGTGCCCACGCCGCTCTGTTACTTCGCCGCCAACACGCTCCCGGTCGATGGTCTGGCGATGATCACCGGCAGCCACAACCCGCCCGAGTACAACGGCTTCAAGATCGGCGCGGGCAGGACGACCTTCCACGGCAGGGAGATTCAGGACCTGCGCAAGCTCATCGAGCAGGGCGACTTCTTGCGCGGGCAAACGGGCCACGTCACGCCGTTCGACATCGTCACGCCGTACCTGCACTTCGTGCGGCAGACGGTGAAGGTGGGCCGGAAGGGCATGCGCATCGTCATCGACGCCGGCAACGGCACGGGCGGAACGGTCGCCGTCCCGCTCTTCCAGTCGATGGGCTTCGACGTGGTGCCGCTGTTCTGCGAGATGGACGCGCGCTTTCCCAACCACCACCCCGACCCGACGGTGCTCGAGAACCTGAAGGACCTGATGGCGGCGGTGAAGCGCGAGAAGGCCGAGGTGGGCATCGCCTACGACGGCGACGCAGACCGCATCGGGGTCATCGACGATGCGGGCAACGTGCTCTGGGGGGATCAGCTGATGATCCTCTTCTCCCGCTACGTGCTGAAGGAGTCGCCCGGCGCGGCCATCGTCGGCGAGGTGAAGTGCAGCTACACGCTCTACGACGACATCGCGAAGCACGGCGGCAAGCCGGTGATGTGGAAGGCCGGCCACTCGCTCATCAAGGCCAAGATGAAGGAGGAGCACGCCGAGCTGGCCGGCGAGATGAGCGGCCACATCTTCTTCAAGAACCGCTACTTCGGCTTCGACGACGCCATCTACGCCTCGGCGCGGCTGCTCGAAATCCTCACCCACGAGAAGAAGCCGCTCTCGCAGCTGCTCGCCGACGTGCCGAAGACGTTCGCCTCGCCCGAGCTGCGCGTGGACACCGTCGAGGAGAAGAAGTTCGACATCGTCCGCCGCGCCACCGAGCTGCTCGAGCAGCAGGGCCACCAGGTGGTCGACGTCGACGGCGTGCGCGTCACCTTCCCCGACGGCTGGGGGCTGGTGCGCGCGTCCAACACCCAACCCATTCTGGTGCTGCGCTTCGAGGCCAGCTCGAAGGGGCGGCTCGAGGAGATTCGCAAGCTCATCGAATCGACCGTCGAGCGCGCCAAGAAGGACGTCGGCGCCTGAGGACGGCAGTGGATTCGGCCGAGATCACCACGCTGGGCATCGACCTCGGCGCCACCTACGCGCGCGCCGCGGTGGTCGATCGCGCGGGCCGCATTCTCTCTGCATCGCGCGTCGCCCTCGCCGATCGCTCGCCTGAGGCGGTGGTGGAGTCCATCGGGGTGGCGGCCGAGGAGGCGCTCGCCGGTTCCAACGGCCGGCCGGTGGGCAAGTGCGGCGTGGGCGTCGCCGCGCAGCTCGAGGGCGCGACCGGGCACGTGGCGGTGGCGCCCAATCTCGGCTGGCGCGACGTGCCGTTCGGGAAGCTGCTCGTCGAGCGGCTGGCCCGGCCGGTGCTGGTGGTGAACGACCTCTCGGCCGCCGCGTGGGGCGAGTTCCGCGTGGGTGCCGCCAAGGGAGTGCGCGATGTCTTCGTGCTCTTTGTCGGCTCGGGCGTGGGCAGCGCCATCATCTCCAACGCGCAGCTCGTGCAGGGCGCGACCGGCGTGGCCGCCGAGCTGGGCCACATCAAGGTGGTGCCGGAAGGCCGGCCGTGCGGCTGCGGCGAGCGCGGGTGCCTCGAGGCCTACGTCGGCGGGCACAACCTCATCGCCCAGATGCGCGAGGCGGTGGAGGCGGGGCGCGGCCAGGCGATGCTCGAGCTGGCAGATGGGGAGCCGTCGCGGCTGACGCCGTTGGTGCTCGAGCGCGCGTACGAACGAGGCGACCCGGCGGCGGCGGCCATCTACGGCCGCGCGGTCGGGTTTCTCGAGCTCGCCGCGGCGAATGCGGTGACCGTGCTGAACCCCGCGCGGCTCATCCTCGGCGGCGGCGTCTTGAGCCACTGCCCCGGGATGATGCGGCGGGTGACCGAGGGCGTGTACCGCTACGCGTCGTGGGTGAGCCGGCAGGTGGTGAAGGTCGTGCCGGCGGCCCTGGGTGACGACAGCGGCCTCATCGGGGCGGCCCTGTTGGCCTCCGAGCCCGGTGTCTAGCGGGCAGCCTTGCGAGCCGATTCGGCCCGATGCCGCGGCGGCTCCACGTGGAGCGGGCTCGTTGCGCCGCCTCGCGAAGCGGCACACACTCGAAGCATGGCGCTTGGCGCGAAGGGGCTCGGCCGGCCGGCTACCCGGGCCGACCTCCCGAAATCGCTCCGAATCTCGCGGGCTGGCGACACGCGCGCCTTGCCGAGCTGCCGGAAGACGGGCCGATTCGCGTCGTGCCCGACTGGGTGTGCGAGGTCCTCTCGCCGACGACGCGAACGTACGACGCCAGCGTGAAGCGGCCGTACTATGCCCGCGTCGGTGTCCCCTGGTTGTGGTTCATCGACGTGGAGGCGAAGACGCTCACTGTCGACGAGCTCGTCGATGGGCGCTGGGTCGAAGTCGGCGTGTGGGCCGGCGAAGCGCAAGCGCACGAAGGGAACGCGCCGAGAGCAGTCGCGCCGGCTCGCCGCTGGACGGAGTGCGACGGCGTTCGAAACGCGCGGGGCTCGAGACCAGCCATCGTGGCGTCTGGAAGGGTGCTCATCCGCACCGGTCGCGCGCGGCGAAGCGTTCGGGTACAAGCGTGCGCATGCGTCACGTTCTCGCGTTCTGCCTGCTGCTTCCCGTGGCGGCGTCGGCCGCCGATTCGCGCTGCCGCGACGAATCGCGCGCCGAGCACTTCTCGAAGAAGGCGCTGCCCGACAAGAGCGACGCCGAGCGCTTTCGGGCGTTCGTGGAGGCCTGCGCGACCGATGACGTCGTGGCGCTGACGTCGAAGCTCATCGCCTTTCCCACCGTGAGCGCCGAACGGCCGAAGGCGGACAAGGCATTCGCCGCGATGGGCGCTTTTCTCGAGCGCTGGGCCAGGGAGCGCGGCTTCACGTTCCGTTCGGTCGGCAACCACGACGTGTTCGAGATCGGCTGGGGCCAGGGCGATGGGGTGCTCGGGCTTCTGTTCCACGGCGACGTGGTGCCCGCGGTGCCCCGCGAGTGGAAGCGGAAGCCGTTCGTGGCGAAGGTGGAGAAGAGAAAGCTCTACGGGCGCGGAGCCGAGGACGACAAGGGCCCGTTGGCGGCCGGGCTGGTGGCGATCGCGTTGGCGAAGGAGCTCGGCGTCTCCCCGCGCGGCCGCGTGCTGGTCATCTCCGGCAACGGCGAGGAGCACGATTGGGGGCCGATGACGCAGTACGCGCAGAGCGCTCAGAATCCGGCGCACGTCATCTCGGTGGACTCGGGCTACCCGGTGGTGGTGGCGCAGTCGGGGTTCGTCCGCTGGTCGCTCGAGGCCGAGGCGGCCGAGCCGGCGAAGGACGCTCGAGGCATGGCGGCCATCGTCTCGATCTCGGCGGGCGAGTTCCTCACCCAGGTGCCCGGGGAGGCGACGATGGAGCTTGCTCCGCGGGGCGTGGCGGTCGGCTCGCTCGCCGAGAAGGTGAAGACCGAAGTGAACGAGCTGAAGGCCCACAGGCCCGAGCTGGCCGTGACGGTCGAGGTGAAGAACGGCCGCGTGCGTGTGACGGCCAGGGGCAAGCCGGTGCACTCGTCGGTCGCCGAGCAGGGCCACAACGCGCTGTGGGACCTGGCGGCGGTGGCGCATCGGCTTCCGCTGGCGAAGAACGGCGCGAGCGCGATGCTGGACGTGGTGGCGATGCGCTTCGACGGCGACTTCTGGGGCCAGAAGCTCGGCGTCGCGTACGAAGACGAGCTGATGGGCCGGCTGCTCGTGGCGCCGACGGTGCTCCGGCAGAAGGACGGCAAGGTTCGGCTCGACGTCAACATGCGCCGGCCGCGCGGGAAGAGCCAGGCCGACTTCTTGAAGAGCCTCGAGAAGGCGGGCGCGGAGATTTCGGCGCTCAGCGAGGGCCTGGTGAAGGCGGGCGGAGAGCCGTACGTCGGCGAGCCGCACGTCGCCGATACGTCGGGACCGCTGGTGACGACGCTGATGGACATCTGGCGGCGGCACGGCGGAGCGGAGGCCAAGCCGGTGGCCATCCGCGGCGGCACGTACGCGCGCCTCTTCTCCGGCGCCGTGGACTTCGGGCCCAGCTTCCCGGGCCAGCCGTACACCGGGCACGCGCCCGACGAGTACGTGGAAATCGAATCGCTGCAGAAGACGACGCGGCTGCTGGCCGAGGCGGTGTGGCGCTTGGCGGTGGAGGCTCCGAAGACCGCGCCCACGTCGACGGGCTCGCGGCCGTAGGCGAGGCGGGGCGTACCCTCAGGTCAGGCCCTGGAGACGCCCTCGCCCCAGCCATCGGGGAGATGCGGACGATGGGCTTGAAAGTTGCCGCTACTCGAGCTGAACGCTGAGCGGCGTCTTGACGTCCGCGCAGCTCTTCCCGCGCAGCGTGACGGCGTGCGTGCCGGGCTGGAGCGGCGGCAGCTCGCCGACGCACTCGGTATTGCTGCAGCTCAGCCGCCGGAGCGCGACACCGCCGACGACGACGTCGAGCACGGAGTCCAAGTTGCTGCCGCGAAGGGTGAGGTCGCTCCCGGCAGTGGCCCGGGCCGGCTCCACCGCGCTCGCGGACGGAAGCGGCAGCGCCCGGTCGCAGAGGAAGAGCGGATAGCTCGTCCAGGCCTGTCCGCCGCGCGTGTCCCGCACCACCACGTACAGCGTCTGCGAGCGACGTTCCGGCAGCGGCTCCTTGGCCGAGCCCGCGGCGGTGTAGAGCTCGGGCACCTCCGAGCGGAGGGCGATGCGCTCCTCGGAGAATCGGCCCGAGGTCGAGTACCAGGCGGCGATGAGCTTCTCGGTCTTCTGCTCCAGGCCGTCGGGGGTGGGCTGCTGGTACTCCTCGAATGACGGATCGGGCGCGGTGAGCTCAAGCTTCACTTCCGCGCCGGGGTCGGCGCGCACGGTGGCGCCGGGTGGCAGCCGCTCGTCGGCGACGAGGAGGTCGGCCAGCTCGGGGTTCTCGTTGGGCGGCTCGTCCTCGCTGACCTTGATGCGGAAGATGGAGAGAATGGACTTCACCTCTCCGTTCCGGACGCGCTCGAAGAGGGCAACCATCTCGTCGACTCGGGTGGGATTCACCTCATCGGCGACGGCCAGGAGCAGCACCTGGGCGACGGTGCCGAGGCGCCGGCGCGGGTCGTCTTTGGAGAAGCGGTCGAACAGCCCGTCGGGAGCGCGGTACGACGCCTGCTGCTGGAAGCCGACGAGCCGCATGCCCGTGGGGAGCTCGGGGGTTCCACCGTCGACCGGCTGGACGAGCGCCGACGGATCGTCGAGCTGCGAGATGTCGGAGCAGGCGCTGCGGTTGAGGTTCAGCGGATCCGGGTCGCACGCCAGCCAGACGAGGGTGTGCCGCGACCGTGGCCGCGGATCCACCACCAGCGCCTCGAGGGCGGCGGTCTGACCGGGGCGGATCTCCGCCGGCACCGAGCGGACGCCGAGCACTCGCAAGTCCTCGACGAGCGTCTCCGGCTTGAGCTCTTCTTCACAGCCGGCGATCGCCGGCACGAGCAGCAGAATCCCCAATCCACAGCTACGGAAGCGCAGGCCCGGTGCCGCTGGCCTCTGGCCCCACGTCATCAGAACTCACCTCGCACGCCCAGGCTGGGAAGAATGGGCAGCCCGTAGACGAACCGCTTCTGCGTGTAGTCGTAGTTGTAGATGACGCCCTCGACGTTGCCGTGATTGGTGACGTTCTGCACGTCGGCGTAGAGCGAGAGCATCCACCGCTGGTAGACGAAGCGCTTGTCGATGCGCACGTCGAGCGAGAAGAAGTGCGGCAGCCGCTCGCTGAACAGCTTGCCGATGAGCGGGTAGTAGTAGTTGCCGTTCGCGTCGTAGACCGCGCCCACGTATGGCGTGTGCAGCGCTCCCGATGCGTAGCGGAGCCGGCCGCCCACCACCCAGTCGCCGGGCAGCTTGTAGCTGGCGACCACGATGAGGTTGTGCGGCTGATCCAGCGGGTGGAGGCCGTACTCCGTCTCGCCCGGGTAGCGCCGCTCGGACTTCGAGAGGCTGTAGGCGAGCCAGCCGAAGAAACGGTCGGTGAGCTGGTGGCGCAGCAGAATCTCGGCGCCATAGCTGCGACCCCGCCCGGTGCTGACGTAGTGGAGGTCGACCTCTTCGTCCTGGCTCAGCGCCAGCGTGGGTTGCGCCTGCTGCCACAGGTCCTTGTAGTAGAGCTGCACGTCGAGGCCGATGGCCTCGGTGAGCTGGTGCTCGACGCCCACCGAGTAATGGGTGGCGCCCTCGGGCAAGAGGTCGGGGTTGCCGAACGTCGGCGACAGCACGCCCTGCCGGTAGTCGGGAGGCTGGTGGAAGATGCCCGCCGCCGCCTTGAGCGTCGTCTGCGGCGCCAGCGAGAAGAACACCGACGCGCGCGGGTCGACCCAGGCGTCGCGCATCAGCGTGTCGTAGTCGGCGCGCAGGCCGGCCACCAGCTTGAGCGGCTCATGCGGGCTCCACACCGCCTCTGCGAATGCGCCCGGCTCGAAGAGCACCTGCGTGTTGGCTTCGCGGATCAGCCGGCGCGAGATGAACGGGTCGGGAATCTGGTTCAGCTTGAACCGCGGTGGCCCCTGCGCGGAGTAGGTGAAGGGCACGGCGTACAGGTCGGCGCCCACGGTGAGCTGCAGCCGTTGCTCGGGCACGTCGAGGCGCAGCACCTCGCGCCCCATCATCGGGAAGAGCGTCGTCCGGAAGAAGAGGTCGGTGCCGCCGGAGAACTCGAATCGGTCGAAGCCGACGTGGTTGTGCGACAGCAGCCTGAGGTTGTCGGTGAGCTGCCGCTGGTAGCCGACCGCGAGCCGGTTGTAGGCGAGCAGCGTGTCGAAGCTCGAGCGGCCCTCGGGGTCGTACGCCGGGTTGGGCAGGACGAAGGCCACCTGGTCGTTCGAGCCGAACAGGCTGACCCAGAACCGGTCGCGGCTGCCCTTCTCGCGCTTCTCGAGCTTGAGCTGGTAGTCGTAGTAGCGCGGAGCGACGGTGAAGAGCAGCGCGTTCGCCTCGGGGAAGAACGTCTTCACCGCCAGAGGCAGGGTGAAGTCGACGTAGCTGCGGCGGCCCGAGACCGAGAACGTCCAGTCGCCGCTCACCGGCCCCTCGACGAGCGCCGAGGAGTCGATGAGGTTCAGGTCGACGTAGCCGTGGTAGCCCTCCTTCGCCGGCGTGCGCGTCCACGCGTTCACCAGCCCGCCGATGTTGCGGCCGTACTCGGCCGAGAAGTTGCCCGGGTGGAACGAAATCTCCTCGAGCAGGTTCGAGTTGAACGTCGCGTACAGCCCGCCGAAGTGGAAGAGCTGCGGCACCAGCACGTCGTCGACGTGCACGCGCGTGTCCCACGGCTTTCCGCCGCGCACGATGAGGAGCCCGATGGAGAACGGAGCCCTGGCCACGCCGGGCAGGTTCTGCACCACCTTCAAGGCATCGCCCTGGGTGCCGGGGATGAGGCGGATCTCCTCCTGCTTCAGCGAGATCTGCGCCACCTCCTTCTTCTCGCGTCTGGCGCGCACCACCGTCTCGTACGCGCCGTAGGTTCGGCGCCGAACGTAGTACGTCACCTCGGTGCGCTGGCCCTCGCGGACCTCCTCGGTCACCTCGTAGCGCGCGTGCTCGGCCGAGGTGACCACCACGCGGTGCGTGCCCGGCGGCACGTTCTTCATCTCGAAGCGGCCGTTCGCGTCGGACGTCGCCTCGAGCACCGTCTCGCCGGTTTCGACCACCACCGTGGCATTGGGCAGCACCTCGCGGGTACCGCGCTCGAGCAACAGCCCCGAGAAGTTCACCACGTCCTTCTCGACGGGCCGCTCGACCACCTGTGGGCGGAAGAAGAACTCGTACGTGTAGCGAATGCGCACCGCCGCAGGCTGGCCGTCGACCTCGGCGGGAGAGAACTCGAACTGCCGCACCGCCTCGAGCGCCGCCTCGTCGAAGCCCCAGCCGGCCGACTGCACCACCCGCGCGTCCATCACCTTGCCGTCGGGGCCGATGTCGATCTCCATCTCCACGCGGCCAGCGACGCCCGCGTCCAGCGCCTGCGGTGGGAATCGGGCCTCGACCTGCTTGAGCAGCGCGGGCGGTTTGGTGAGGACGCCGGCATCTGAGCCGACACCGGCCTGACCGGCGTCGGCGACGTCGGCGGTGGCGAGCAGCGCGCACAAGAGCAGGGCGGCCACGGCGGCCGAATGCATAACGCACCTCGGCGGAACGCGCAGCTTGGGAACGCCGGCGGTTCATCTTCCGAACGGGAGCCCGCGCTATCTTCGAACGGCGACCCGAAAGCGACGCGGCTCGAGAAGGGGGCTCGAATGAAGACCATCGCGGTGTTGACCAGCGGCGGCGACAGCCCGGGGATGAATGCGGCGCTGCGGGCCATCGCCAAGGTGGCGGCGGCGCGGGGAGCGCGCGTCCTCGGAGCGCTGGAAGGCTACGAGGGGCTCATCGATGGCCGGTTCCGCGAGCTGACCCGCATCGTCGAAGGCCGGCCGGTGCCGGATCCGGAGCTCGACGCCATCGGCGGCACGGGCGGCACGCTCATCGGCTCGGCCCGCAGCGCCCGCTTCCGCGAACCGTCCGGTCGTCAGGCCGCGGCCAGGCAGCTCGCGTCGTTCGACGGGCTCGTGGTGATCGGCGGCAACGGCTCGCTCACCGGCGCCCACCTGCTGGCCAAGGAGCACGGCGTGCGGGTGGTGGGCATTCCCGCGTCCATCGACAACGACATCGGCTGCACCGCCACCGCGCTGGGAGTGGACACGGCGTTGAACACCATCGTCGAGGCCTGCGACCGCATCTCCGACACTGCGCGGGCGCACCGGCGCGCGTTCGTGGTGGAGGTGATGGGCCGGCACTGCGGCTATTTGGCCATGGCCAGCGCGGTGGCGGCCGGAGCCGACGCAGTGCTCTTCCGCGAGCAGGGCCGCACGGAAGAGGCGCTCGTCTCGGCGGTGGCCGACGTGGTGCGCAAGGGATTCGCCGAGCGCCACAAGCGCAGGGTGCTCATCATCAAGGCCGAGGGCGTGGAGATTCCGTGCACGCTTTTGGTGCGCAAGGTCGAATCGGCGCTGGCGAGCGAGCTGCCCGGGCTGGAGATCCGCGGCACGGTGCTGGGCCACGTGGTACGCGGCGGCAACCCGACGTTCCACGACCGCATGGTGGCCGGGCGATTGGCGCTGGGCGCGGTCGAGGCCCTGCTCGGCGGCGCGACCGACGAGATGGTGGCCTGGCAGCCGCCCGTTCCCGGCGGCATCGCCACGATGGATCCGGCCGTGTTCCGCTTCTCGCTGGAGACGGTGCTGAGGGAGACCGAGGCGCTCCTCGACGGGTCGAGCGCGGTGACGAAGCGGCGGCTCCAGCTCATGCAGGCCGCCGAGGGTGTGCTGCCGCTCTGAGGATCAGCCCCGCAGCTCGCGCCGGATGACGAGCCTCGGGACGATGACGTCGAACGGCGCGCGCCCGGTGAGGCCGATCTCGAGCGATGCGCCCTCCGGCAATTCGCCCAGCGTCTTCTGAAAACCGTCAGGCGGCTCGACGAGCGATTCGCGGTGACTGTCCTTGATGCCCAGCTTCTACGGCAGCGGTGTCCCAAAGGCGCCGGGCATGGCTCACGCTGCCATCGGCTGAAGCCTTCGCCGAGCTTCACGTCCAGCGGCGAGCGCTTCAGCCGATGAAGCGGCTGGCCACGTGCCCCTTCGGCAAGAGCGCCCCGCTGAAGCTCCGCCCGCAAAAGGCGTCGCCCTTGAACGACGCCCACCGGTCGCGTAAGCGCATCGGCGGTGCATCGCATCCTGTCCTCCGTCTCCCTGTCCGATGAGCACCCCGGCGTTCGCTGAACAGGCGTCGACGTCGGCCGAGCCGCTCGCCCTCACCCAAAGGGCGACGCTGCTCGCGGTGGTGGTCATCACCGCGGCGGGCTGGTTGCTGCGGGCGTGGCCGCGCCTGGCGCAGGGCGACTGGTGGAGCGTCCCGGTCGACTTCGACGACGGCGTCTACTTCGCCGCCTCGGCGCTCTTCTCCGACGGGCTCTTGCCGTACCGCGACTTCGTCTTCGTCCATCCGCCGGGCATCGTCCTGTTCCTTTTGCCCGCGTCGGCGCTGGCGGGGACGATTCCAGCCTCGGCCGCCTTCTCGCTGGCGCGCTGGCTCGCCACCGCGGTGGGCGCGGCCAACATCGCGCTCTCGGCCCGGCTCGGGTACCGCTCGGCCGGAGCCATCGGGGCCATCGCCGCGGCAATGCTGTATGCCGCGTTTCCGGAGATCGCCTCCTACGAGCGCAACCCGTACCTCGAGCCGGTGCTGAACCTGGCGTGCCTCGCCACGGCGAACCTGTGGCTCTCCTCGCGCGTCGAGCGGCAGCCGCGCTGGGCCGTGGCCGCCGGGCTGTGCCTGGCCTTCGCCTTCAGCGTGAAGCTCTGGGCGGCGGTATGGGCGGTGGCGTGCCTCGCGTCGGCGCCCGGCCGGCGTGCGGTGGGGTGGCTCGCGGTGGGCGGCGCGCTGGGCATGGCCGTCTTCGTGCTGCCGTTCGCGGCGGCAGCTCCGGAGGCTTTCCTCGAGCAGACCGTGGCCTTCCACCTGTGGCGCCCGCCCGACGGAGCGTCGCTCCTCGCCGAGCGGATAATCAGCATCGTGCGTCTCACGGCCGTCATCGCCGCGCTCGCCGCGGTGGGGCTGATCTGGCAGCTCGCCGTCCGCACGCCCTCTCCGGCCTGGCGCAGCGCGCGTTTCTTCGGAACGGCGTGGGTGTTGTTGCTGGTTGCCTTCCTGGCCTCGCGCACCTATTGGTTCGAGTACAACGCGCACCTCGCTCCGGCGGAGGCGCACCTCGCCGCGTTGGGCCTCGCGGTCCTGTCGAGGAAGGCGAGCGGGCTCGGGCGCGCCGGGCAGGCGCTGGTCGCGGTGATGCTCGTCGTCGCGCCGATCCACTCCTTGCGGCACTGCGTGCGTCAGGCGCGCAACCGCGACCTGGTGATGCCGCGGTTCGGAGAAGAAGTGCGGCGCCGCGCCCCTGTGGCCTCGTGCCTCTTCGCCTTCGAGCCGACGTGGGCGCTCGTCTCGGGCAGGCTGCCTCCCGTTCGGCCTGGCGTGCCCGCCGTCGTCGACGTCTACGGAGCCATGCTCATCGAGTCCATGCGCGCGGGTGGACGCTTCGCCGACGCGCAATCGGCGCTGCACGCCGAGCCTGCCCAGCGCCGCATCCGCGAGCTGCTCGACGGCTGCGAGCACATCGCCCTCGGCACGCGCGGAGAGTGGCAGCTCGACGACGCGACGAAGGCGTGGCTCGCCGAGCGATGGGAGCGGGTGCTCGCGCCGGAGGGCCCGAACGGGCTGGATCTGTGGATTTGGCGTGCATCCGACCTGGGCCCGGCGCCCTGACGTGGACGTTCGCACTCTGTCCGACAGCCCATTCCCGCGGGCCTGCGCGCCGGCACCGGTATAGTCGGCCCGATGCCGGGAGAAACGCTGCGGGTGGCGATGGTGATCCGCGACACCGAGGCCGAGGGCCCCGGCCGCCGCTACGCCATCTGGGTGCAGGGCTGCTCGCTGCGCTGCCCCGGCTGCTGCAACCCGGAGATGCTCGCGCCGCACGGCGGTCGCGAGGTCGAGGTCGACGCGCTCGTCGCCGAAGCGGCCGCCACCGAGGGCGTCGAGGGAATCAGCGTGCTCGGCGGAGAGCCGATGGAGCAGCCGGCGGCGCTCGCGAGGCTCTGCCAGAAAGCCCGCGCCCGTGGCCTCAGCGTGATGGTCTACACGGGCTACACACTGGCCGAGCTGCGCGCGATGCGGAACGAGCACGTCGACGCGGCGCTTGCGAGCTGCGACCTGCTGGTCGACGGCCGTTACGTGAAGGAGCTGCCCGAGCGACGCCGCCGCTGGATCGGCTCGTCGAACCAGGTGCTGCACTTCCTCTCGAATCGCTACGCACCCGACGACGTGTGCTTCCAACAGCCGAACACGCTGGAGATCCGCCTCGTCGATGGCCGGGTGGTGGTGAACGGTTGGCCCGCGGGCGCGCGCGGGGTGATGTCGTGACGCGCCTGAGCCCCGGCGAGGCGGCGTTGCTCGACGTGGCGCGAGCCGTGCTCGGTCGCGGCGAGCTGAGGCCACCGCTCCGTCCGCCGACCCGTCTCACCCCCGACGGCGCGCGCCTTCTGCGCGAAATCGTGGCCAAGGGTGCCGTGCGGCAGCTCGGCCGGATGGGTTGGCGCGTCGAGCGCTGCCTGGAGGGCGACGAAGTCCGGTCGGGCCGGCTGTGGGAGCGCCACGCAAAGCTGCCGCTCCACTTCACCGGCGCATCGCTCGCGCTGCTCACCTGGCTCGCGACCGGCGACGCCCAGGCGCTCGACGTGGAGCCGGTCACTGCCGCGGACGAGCTGCTGATGTACTGGGCCTTGTCGGCGGCACAGGGCACCGACACGGCGCGCGCGCTGGCGCAGCAGCCCGCGATCCGACGCTCTGCGCTGTGCTGGCTCGGATTCGCGGCAGACCTGGCGCGGGCGCAGCCGCTGGAGGCGGCGCCGACGTTCGAGCTCGACGGGCCTTTCGCGTGGGTGCTGGAGGCGCTCCGTGGCGACCTGGCGCAGCGATGGACCGCGGCCGAACGGGCGAAGTCGCGCGTCGGCCGACCCGGCGAGTTGGAGGCAATCGGCGAGGCGCAGGACGCCGTGCTGGCCGCCTTCCTGCGGGCGGCCGAGGGAGCGCGACGGAGGGATCTCTGCGGCTTCATCATCGATGCGGCGGAGGCGTTCCTCCGTCGGCCCACTCCGGCGGGAGCGGGCCTCGATCCGCTGACGCCGCTCTCGGATCGCCAGCGTGCCCGCCGAGCCGCCGGAGCCCTGATGCGCGCGGTCTCGGCGTTGCACCGGTGGGACGCAGAGCACCGCGCCGTGCGGTTCGTCGACGAAGGCTACGCGGCGGCGCAGGCGCTGCTCGCCGACTGGGAGCGGCTCGGTCCCCGAGGCTTCGCGCGCGCCGAGGAGTATCTTCGCCAGCTCGAGTCCTTCGGAGGAAGCGCATGAGCCGCGCCTACCGCATCGCCGTGGCCGAGTCGCTGAAGCGGCACATCCAGGTCGAGGATGGCGTGCGTTCGTCGCTCGAGCTGTTGCCGATTCTGTCGAAAGACCGCATGGCCGAGCTGCTCGCCGCCGAGCTCGAGCAAGAGGGCTTCGCGCGGAAGGATGGAACCGCAATCCGCCGCGAGCCCGATGGCGTGGAGGTCGTCGTCGACCTCGGCAGCGGAGAGGTGACGGCCAGGGTGTCCGCCACCGAGGAGGTGTCGCTCGAGCGCAAGCGGTCGGCGCTCGTGGCGAGCGAGTCGGAGAAGGCCGCCGGCGAGGAACGTCTGCGCGAAGAGCTCCGCCGAACGCTCGAGCGCGAAGCAGAGGGGCTCCGCGAGACGCTGCGCCAGGACGTGACGGCGAAGCTCGAGGGCAAGCTGCGCGAGTTGAGCCGTGTGCTCGACGGCGTCGTCAACCGCGTCACCGCCCGGGCGCTGAAGGCGCGCGCGGCGGAGCTGGGCACCATCGAGGAAATCACCGAGGACGCAGCGACCGGCTCGATGACCATCAAGGTGCGATTGTGAGCGAGGGCCGGAAGGTCGAGGCATGACGCGCATTCCCGAAGAGGAGCTTCCCGTCGAGGTCGGCCCGTTTGCCGCGGTCGAGGCGGCCTACCCGGTCGAGCTGGCGCGCGCGGCCGAGGCGTTGGGCCGCGGTCTGCCGGTGCTCGTCGAGTGCGACAAGGAGCTCGTCCCGTTCTTCTACAAGTGCCTGCGCGACCGGCTGAAGCGCGACGGCCGGCAGATGGTCTACCTCGACGGGCGCCCCGTGGCGGACCTGCCTTCGCCGCCTCCAGGCGCGGGGCTCGTCGGCACCATCATCTACCAGCTTCGCGAGGCGGTGCGCGGAGCGGTCGGGCAGCGCGTGCTGGTGTTGCCGCACCTGGACTTGTTGACTGCGACGTCGGGCGGGCTGACGGCCGAATCGCGCGAGGTGATACCGCTGTTGTACGAGAACCCCGAGGTGCTGTGGCTCGGGTTCAAGGATCCGTCCTTCGCGGTGCCGAAGGTCATCGAGAACCTCTTCCCGCACAAGGAGAGCCTGCTGGGCGTCGCGCGCGACCGGCTGCGCCACCTCGTCACGCAGCGCGAGGCCCGCAAGCTCGGCCGCGGGTTCAACCCGTATCAGCTCTACAAGCACGTCTCCGGGTTGAACGCGGTGCGGCTGCGGCGGCTGCTCGGGTCGATCTCCGGCGAGGACTACCCGGCCGATCCACGGCCCGCCATCGCTCAGCTGCGCGCGGGGACGCTGGTCGGTCAGCTCTCGATTCCCGACATCGATCTCGAGCGCGACATCGGCGGCTACGCCAAGGTGAAGGAGCGGATCCGCCGCGAGATCCTCGACGTGCTCGCGCACAAGGACAGGCTGACCGACGAGGCGGCGGTGCGGCGCATCGAGTCGCTCATCCCGCGCGGGATGATCTTCTGGGGCCCGCCCGGCACGGGGAAGACGCTCTTCGCCAAGGCGATGGCCAGCGCGCTCGGCGCCGCGGTGACGGTGGTGAGCGGCCCCGAGCTCAAGTCGCGATGGGTCGGCGAGAGCGAGGAGAATTTGCGCCAGGTCTTCTTGCGCGCGCGCCGGGCGGCCCCATCCATCATCGTCTTCGACGAGCTCGACTCGTTCGCCGCCGCGCGCGGCACCTACACCGGCTCGGGCGTCGAGCACTCGATGGTGAACCAGCTGCTCACCGAGATGGACGGCTTCCGCTCGGAGGAGCTCGTCTTCGTGGTCGGCACCACCAACTTCGTCGAGTCGCTGGATCCGGCGCTGCTCCGGCCGGGGCGGTTCGAGTTCCACCTCCACATCCCGTTCCCGAACGCCGCCGACCGCAGGGCCATCTTCTCCATCTACGACCAGAAGCTGGCGCTGAACATGACCCCGCGCGCGCTGGAGCTCGCGGTCAAGCGCACCGCCGACATGGTCGAGGGGCAGCACACCCGCTACACGGGCGACCACATTCAGGCGCTGTGCCGGGCGATCGCGCGGGCGCGGCTGAGGGAACGCAACGAGGGACCGACCGACGTCGCCGATGTCGAGCGCGCGCTCACCGAGTACCTCGACCGGCCCGACCTCACCTCCGAGGAGGAACGCGTCGTCGCCACGCACGAGTCGGGGCACGCCGTGTGCGCGCTGTTCTGTCCCCATGCGCCGCCCATCGACCGCATTTCCATCCGCGGAGATCTGGCCGGCTCGCTCGGCTTCGTGCGGTACGCGGATCCGGCGCACCGGTACGTCGTCACGCGTGGACAGCTGCTCGACAACATCTGCGTGCTGTTCGGTGGCCGCGAGGCCGAGGCCTTGCTGCTCGACGACCTCTCCATCGGCAGCGCGCACGACCTCGAACGGGCCACGCAGATCGCCCGGGCACTGGTGGAGCAGCTCGGCATGGGCGGTGACGCCGTGGGCGTGCGCCAGTACCACGATGGCGAGGGCGAGCCGCCGCCGTACTCCGAGGCGACCAGGGCGGCGCTCGAGTCCGCCGTGCGCGAGGTGCTCGAGTCGCAGCGTGCCCGGGCCCGCGAGCTGCTCACCAGGAATCGGGCGCTGCTGGTGGCGCTGCGGGACCTGCTCCTCGAAAAGAAGGTGCTCGACCGCGAGGCCTTCGCGCACCTGCTCGAGGCGAAGAGCTAGGAGGCGACGTGGCCAACCTCATCATCCGGCTGCAGGTCGACCCCGAGACGAAGAAGCGCAATGTCATCATCGCGTACATGAGCGACGCCGATGCGCTCCCCATCGAGCACGAGGAGATGCACCGCCGCCTGGTGGATCAGCTCATCGAAGGCGGAGCACTGAAGGCGTCCGAGCTGGGGAAGATCATCATCGAGCGCGAGAGCGAAACCGCCGCGGTCGAAGAGCGAGCTGGCGAGCAGGTGGAGGAGAAGGCGTCGGCCGCGGTGAAGCGCTGAGGCGAGCCGTCCATGGACACGCTGCTCTTTCCTTCGACCGAAGCACTGCGGGTCGCGCTGACGAGCGGGCTGGTGCCGCCGGACGTGCAGCGCTCGCGGGCGCGTTTCGCCTTTCTCGAGGGCGGGGCGATCGCCATCTGCCCCCACCGTGGCCTGGACCCGACCGAGCAGGCGCGGCTCGAGGAGCTCGGGGTTCGCTCGGCGGATGTGGCTCTCGAGTCCGAGGCGCGTTGCTGGGCCGAGGTGCTTCCGGCACGGCGGTCGCGGCAAGAGGCAGCGGTGCGCGGTCCGGTGCTCTTCGTGGCTCCGGCCGATGCGCGACCGATGCTCGAGCTCTGCGGCGAGATGATGCGGCGCGGGTGCGATCGACAACAGCTGCGGGTGGTGCGCCGCCCATCCGAGAGCCTCGCGCTGGTGAAGGCCGTCGACCCGCCGTACTACACGGTGCTCCAGGCGATGGACCGCGTCGGCGGGCTGAGGGCGTTCGCTCCCGGGCCGCCGGGTCAGGAGCGCCTCTGGATCGAGCTCGGCTACACGCACCCGTTGGCGAGGACGTTGGAGCCGGCTCCGGGGACGATGGTTCTCGTCGCCGGTGAAGGCGGCTGGCTCTTCCTCGACGAGGGTCGGTGGACCGACGTCTACCAGTTGCTCGACCTCGAGCTGCCCGACGCGGCGAATTGGACGGCCGAATCGCCCCGCGCGCGCATTCCCGTTCGGCTGCGGCTGGCCAGGGCGGTGCGCCCCGAGCCGCCCAGTCTCTGGGTCATCCGGCGCGATGCCGTTCGCCAGCTCGAGGAATGGGTGAGCGATGCTCCCGAGACGCTCATCCATCGGCTCTCGTTCGCGGTCACGTCGGGCCCGGAGCCGATCGTCATTCTGCGGGCGCGGCCGTCGCGCGAAGGCCCGCCTGCGTTGGAGCTCGACGCCGAGGCACTGGCTCCGGTGGCGCAGATCCCGAACCTCTACGCCCCGGCGGAGCACGTGCTCGAGCCGCCGTTGCGGCGCGATCGGCTGCGCGAGCTGTTGGCGCCGGATCCGGATCAGACCTTCTGGTTGACCGCGTCGCCCGATGGCAGGTTGCGCCGCGAGAGCATCGCCGAGAGCGCGTTCCATTCTCTGTCCGACTGGGTGGAGTACGTCGTCGATCGCGCCTCGCCGGCGCTCGAGGGGTGGATCCGCGGCGTGACGTTCGACGTGGAGCCGTTCGAGATCGCGCAGGACGAGGACGCCGATCGCTCCACCGAGCCCGAGCAGGTGACGGAACCGAGTCGAATCCGCACGACCGCGCCGGCGCATTCCGAGCCGCCGCAAGAGCAGCGAGCCGAGCCACCGCCCGCCGCCGAGCCGATTCCGCTGCTGGCGCCATTGCGGCCCGTCGAGGAGGGGCACGCCGAGCGGGCGCTGGCCGAGCGCGAGCGACGATTCCTGCTGATCGACGGACCCGCGGATGCTCCCGAGCGGGCGGCGCTGTGGGGGGAGATGGGCGAGCTGAACGCGCAGCTCGGGCGGCTGACGGACGCGGCGCTGTGTTTCACGCGGGCGCTGTGGGATGCGACGGGCGATGCGGCGGTCGAGCTGGCGCGGCGGTGGGAGGCGGCGATGACGTCGGGCGACGAATCGAGCCTCGCCGACCGGCTCGCCCGCGAGTCTCCGGGCCCAGACGGCGCTCGGGTGGTGGCGGCGATGGTGGTGCGGAGTGCGCTCGAAGGGCAGTTGGACGCAGCGGTCGCCCACGCGGCGCAGCTCTGGCTCGACCGTCACGACGATGCGCTCGACGTGCGCTCGGCGTGGCTGGCGCGGTGGGCGTTGTCGCTGGTGACGGGAGGCGACGCGCTCGGGCTGGCGCGGGCGCGCGACCGGGTGCTCGCGCGGCTTTGCCGCGGGTTGTCGATGGAGCGCGACGTGCCACGGTTTCTCCGCTTCAGCGCGTCGCGGGAGCGCGAGGGCGGATCCGCGCGGCGATTGAGCGCCCAGCTCGACGCGCTGCTCGACCGGTTCGAGCGCACGCCGCGCCGGCGATCGGTGGTGGAGGCGGCGCCGCTCCAGTACACGATGGCGTACGTTCACCTGGTGTTCGCGTACGGCCTGGCGCGGCTGGGAACGGCCGAGCGGGCGCGGGTGCTCCGGGAGCACGCGATGGCGGCGGTGGACGGGACGGATCCACTGCATGCGTTTCTGGTCGATGCCTTCTCGGCTCGGGTGGATCAGGCGCTCGAGGGACTGCCGCCGGACACGCCGCTGAGCCCCGAGCTGAACGCGCGGCTGGACGGGGCGGACAAGCTCCTGCGCTTCAAGGCAGATCGCCTGCGCCAGGCATCGGCGATTCTCGACCCGCAGCAGCTCGACGCGTTCGAGGCGCTGGCGGCGGGAGACGCGCGCGGCTTCGAGTTCGCGGCGCTGCGCGGCCTGGCCGATGCGGGAGAGCTCGCGGCTCGGCTCGGCCAGCTTTCGTCGCGGGCGTGCGATGCGTCGCTTCTGGCGGACGAGCGGCTGCGCCTTTTGGACGGCTTGCTCGACTTCTTGCCCGCGCTGCCCGAGTCGGCGGCGATGCCGATGCTGCAGCAGTGCGTGCAGCAGCTCGCGGAGCTACCCGGGCCTGGTCGGCTGCGGCTGATCGAAGAGGCCCTGGCGGTGGCAGCTCATTTCGATCGCGTGGAGCTGGTGAGGGATCTCTCCACCGCGCTGCACCGGGCGTTCGCGGAGCTCGACGTCGAGCGGCTGCAAAAAGCCGCGGGAGCGCTGAGCACGTGCATTCGCGTGCTGAAGCGGGTCGGGTTCCGGGATCAGGCTGCGTTGCTGCTCGACGCGGTGGCGAAGGTGGCGCGCGGGAGCGAGCCGAGGGCGCTCATCGCCCGCCTGCACATGGCCGGCGGCTTCGCGTACCTCGGGCGGCTGGAGCAGGCGTCGGGCATCTTCGAGGAAGGGTTCGAGTCGCTGCAGAGGTGGACCGGTCAGCCGCCGGTGCCGACCAAGCTGATGCGGGCGCTGGCGAACGCGCTGTCGTACGCGCCGATCGGCGAGGCGCTGGCGGGCCTCGAGCGCCTGTCGCGGATGTGGCCGCTCATCACCGACAACTACACCGTGAGCACGAGCCACTGCTGCCTGTCGGTGCTCGAGTTCTGCGACCTGCTGGTGCTGGGCCACGCGAGCGACGAGCTGGTGGGCGATGTGGGGAGACGCTACGTGGAGGACGACGAGTACCTCGTGCGGCGGCGCATCCACCGCGACCTGTCGGCCTGAGCGGCTTTCCGCGATTTGTCATTTGCCGCACGGCTGAGCTAAGGAGCGCGCCGCTCCCTGAAGGGCCGGTGCGGGCGATCGACATAAGGCTCTCCATGAAACTGCGCTGGATTCTCCCCGGGTTTGCGTTCGGGTTCTTGTTGGCGGTGGCGCCGTCGTGTGGCGGAGGCAAGAAGCCGTGCAACCCCTCGACTTGCCAGGCCGGATGCTGCGACAGCAACGGTGACTGCCAGACGGCGGGTACCAACCTGGCGTGCGGAAGCGGCGGGCGCGCGTGCGTTCAGTGCCTGCCGAACCAGGTCTGCCAGCTCGGGTTCTGCACCAGCGTCGGCGGCGGGACCGGCGGAGGCGGCGGGGTAGGCGGAGGCACGGGAGCGGGCGGTGGCGGTGGTCAGAATGATGGCGGCGGTGGAGGTGCCGGAGGTGGTGGTGGCGCTGGTACGTGCACTACGGAAACGTGTCCGAACGGGTGCTGCTCGGGCGGCACGTGTGTTGCCTTCGAGCAACAGAGCCCTACGACTTGTGGCGCCAATGGTGCTGCGTGCGCCTCGTGCGGAGCGGGCGCCTGCAGCAACGGTGTGTGCAGCGCTGCTTGCGTTTCGCTGTCGTTCGTCACCGCCGCTCAGCTGGGTGGCTACTTCCCGTCAGGCGACATGTCGATTGCTGTCAAGCGCAATTCGACCGGTACGAGCTTCGATCAGCAGGAGCTGTACTTCTTCCATCAGGGAGGCACGAGAACCGCCCCTCGGACCTCCATCTTCCATGCAGGGATGAAGGATTCGACATGCGGGCCTGAGGTTTGCTTCGCGTTCGCCCAGGGTTGCACTCAGGGGCAGCAGCTGACCTGCACCAAGCTCTTCATCCCGACTGCGGGATCGGCGACGGTGTCTTTCGCGTCTCGTTCTGAAACCGATGGGGGAATGATCGGAAGCGTTTCCAACATTCGCATGGTGGAATGGAACACCTCTGCGGACGCGCCCGTGCCGAACGGCCAGTGCTACACGCTCTCGTCGTCGACATTCAACGTGAGTTGGTAGCGGAGTCGGCGCGGCGCGACGGGCGCATCCGTCGCGTTCGGCGTCGCCCGCTCGCGTAGACTGGCGGCGCCCATGAGCTCGCTCCCGCAGCCCATCGACCGGAGAGATCCGCTCGACGCCATCCAGGAGATTCCGTTCGAGCAGCTCGCTGCCGAGTCGCAGTCGCTTCGCGAGCGCATCAACCGCTTCCGCCTGGCCCTCGGCCGGTTCTTCGTCGACAAGCAGCCGCTCATCGACCTGATGACCGTCGCCGCCGTCGCCCAGGAGCCGCTGCTTCTGGTCGGCCCGCCCGGCACCGCCAAGAGCGACCTGGTCCTCAAGTTCAAGGACGCGCTCGAGATCTCCGACGGCGACTATTTCGAGTACCTGCTCACCCGCTTCACCGAGCCGTCGGAGATCCTCGGGCCGATCGACATCAACCTGCTCCGGCAGGGCCGCTACGTGCGCCGCGATCGCGGCAAGCTCCCCACCGCGCGGCTGGTCTTCCTCGACGAGATCTTCAAGTCGAGCTCGGCCATCCTCAACGCGCTCCTCACCGTCATCAACGAGCGCAAGTTCTACCAGGACGGCATCGCCCACCCGGTGCGGCTGAAGGTCCTCTTCGCCGCCACCAACGAGATTCCCGAGCACGCCGAGCTCGCCGCTCTCAAGGACCGCTTCTGTCTCAAGGCCGCCTGCCGCCCGGTGCAGGAGGATCGCTTCGTCGAGCTCATCGACCTGGGCCTCGAGTCGCAGACGGCGCGCGACTTGAACCAGCGGCCGTGGGCGGAAGGGCACTGCTCGCTCGAGGACCTCCTCAAGGCGCACCGCTACCTGACGTTGCTCATGGCGCGCAAAGAGCAAGGCCTCGACGGTGAGATCCGCCGCGACCGCGACCTGTTCTTCAAGGACGACGTGATGCGCGAGTTCCGCCGCATCGTGAAGACGCTGGTGCGCGAGGACGACGTCTTCGTCAGCGACCGCAAGCTGATCCGCCTCTACAAGCTCCTGCGCACGCACGCGTGGCTCGTCCACGGCGGAGCGGTCGAGCGACAGGACCTGGTGCTCCTCAGCTACCTCGGCGAGACCCGCGAGGAGATCGAGCTCCTCGAAGAGAAGGTGCCCCGGCTATTGGGGCTGACATGAACGCACCGCTCGAGCTCCGCACCGCCGACGACGCCGAGCGCTGGTTCTGCGCGTCGCTGGCCCTGATCCGCGCCGCGCCACTCTCCGACGCGGAGGAGGCCGGCCCATGGGTGCAGGCCGCGCTCGCCGAACGCCCGCACCTTCCGCCCGTGGGAGTCGTCGCCGACGTGGGCCTCGTCGCCACCGGAGCGCCCCTCTCGGGCGCCGCACCTTTCGACGTGGCGCCGCCGCTCCGGGCCGCGCTGCAGGCGTACGAGGATCATCTCCTCGCCCGGCTCGCCGCCGATCCGCGCCTCGACGCCATTCGGGACGCGCTGGCGAGCCTGTCGCCCGCGGTCCGCGCCGACGCCGTGGCGCTCTTGGCCACGCAGCTCTTCGACCGGCTCGAGGTGACGCACACCGCCGGCTTGAGCCCCGCCGTGGCCCGGAGGCTCCTGTCGCGCAAAGTCCGCGACCTGGCCGACGCCGGGCGCGCGGCGCTCCTCTCGCCGGCGCTCTCCGAGAAGCTGGCCGCGGCGTACGACGAGCTCGCCCGCGCCGCCCGCCGCACCCGCACCCTGCTCGGCGAGGCGGACGTCTTCGCGCTCGAGAGCTTCGAGGCGCTCCGCGGCCTGTCGAATCGCCTCGCCGCGAGGCAGGTCCTCGAGGCCGGCGAGGCCTTCGAGCGGGTCCTGCCATGGCGCGTCAAAGCCACCTCCGCGCGCGGAGCGCACGCCGTCACGCGAGCCGACGACGAAGCGGCCTGGCCCTCGGGAGGCTTCGCCGCGCTCTCCACCGCCGGCTCGTTCGAGAACCTGGTCACCTCGGAGCTCGCGTACATGGAGGACGGGCCGGATCTCGACCTCTTCGACGTGCGGTACGTCGAGGGTGAGCTCCTCTACTATGCCCGCGACGAGAGCCTTCGGGTCCGGAGGCGCCGGAGCATCCACTTCGTCCTCGCACCGTCGCTCGTGGCGGCGCGGTTCAAGGACCCGAGGCTTCCGTGGCAGCGGCTCGTCGTGGTCCTCGCGGCGCTCTTCGCCGTCACGCGCAGGCTGGTGGCGTGGCTCTCGGACGATGCGCTCGAGATCCGCTTCGTCTTCGTGGGCGATGCGCTCGAGCCCGAGCGCTCGCTGGCCGAGGTGCTCCTGCGCGGGTGGGTGAGCCGGGGAATCGTCGAGGTCTCGTCTGCCCGAGCCGTGGAGGACGCGATCGGGCAGATGGCCGAGCGGGCCAGGCAGGCGCAGACCGAGCTGGTGCTCGTCGACGGCACCGACGAGCCCTGCCCGCTCGAGCTCGAGGCATCGGTTCGCCGCGTCATTCTTCGGGCCACGAGCAGACCGTCGCTCGAGGGCATCTCGCCCGTCGACGAGCTTTCGCGGCCCGCGGCCTGGGAGGCCTGGACGGAAGCCGCCTCCGCGCTGCTGGCGTGGCTCGTCTGAGCAAAGAGACGACGCCAGCACCGCCGGGAGACCGCCTTGACAAAACGACCGACCGGTCGTATCAACATGGCCGATGACGAAGGGCGCCGACACGCGCGCGCGGATCCTCGACCGCGCCTTCCGCCTGGCCGGGCGCGACGGGCTCGCCGGCGTCACGCTGGGCACGCTCGCCTCCGAGCTGTCGATGTCCAAGAGCGGGCTGTTCGCGCACTTCAAGTCGAAGGAGGAGCTGCAGCTCGAGGTGCTGCGCACCGCCGCCGAGCGCTTTGCCGCCAGCGTGCTCAGGCCGGCTTTCGACTCGCCGCGCGGGCTGCCCCGGCTCCGCAAGCTGTTCCAGAACTGGCTCTCGTGGGCGAACGACCCGTCGATGCCGGGCGGCTGCATCTTCTTCGCCGCGGCGCTCGAGCTCGACGACAAGCCCGGGCCACCCCGGGACTTCCTGGTGGCCGCCCAGAAGGACCTGCTGGCCACGGTGGCCAAGGCGGTGCGCATGTGCATCGAAGCCGGCCACTTCCGCCCCGGGCTCGATGCCGACCAGTTCGCCTTCGAGCTCGTCGGCATTCTCTACGCCTACACGCACGCGCGGCGCCTGCTCCACGACAAGAAGGCCGAGGAGCGAACCCGCGTCGCCTTCGAGCGGCTCGTCGAGTCCGCACGCGTCTGAGGAGGAGCGCCCATGGCTTCGGAACACCTCTCTGTCGTTCCCGAAAAACGACCGAACGGTCGGTCCTTTGCGGAGCTCCTCCAGAAGATGATCCGGGGTGAGATGCCACCGGCTCCGGTGGCGAAGCTCCTGGGGCTCGAGCTTCTTCTGGCAGAGAACGGCCGGGCGGAGTTCGCGCTGAACGCCGACGAGCGGCACGCCAACCCGATGGGGACGCTCCACGGTGGCGTGGTGGTGGACCTGGCCGACGCGGCGATGGGGTGTGCGGTGGCGTCCGCGCTGGAACCGGGCGAGTCGTTCACCACCATCGAGCTCAAGGCCAATTTCTTCAAGCCCATCTGGCGCGCGCGCCTGGTGGCCAGCGCCTGCATCGTGCGCCGCACGCGGAAGCTCGCGTACGTCGAGTGCGACGTGGTCGACGACGGCGGGAGCCTGGTGGCGCGTTCGAGCAGCACCTGCATGGTTTTGAGCGGCGACGAGGCCGCGGGTCGCTGATTCAAGTCGGAGTAGGAATGACCATCGCTGATCACCCCCTCCACAGATCCGGACGTGCGGCATTACCGCATCCGGC
>FWPU01002730.1_pt1 | contig 47233 bp, 37 predicted proteins | sample 2228361 | NCBI WGS metagenome assembly FWPU01 (sample SAMEA103939777, study PRJEB20133) | metagenome
TTCGGCGGCGGGCCGTTAAATATCTTCCTGGTGCGCCAGATCTATCTCACCATCCCCAGGGACTTCGACGAGGCGGCCCGCATTGACGGCGCGTCCAACTGGCAGATCTGGTGGCTGATCCTGGCGCCGTTGACCAAACCGGTGCTCATCGCCATCGGCATCTTCTCCTTCGTCCACCACTGGAACGACTTCCTGTTGCCCCTGATCTATCTTTTCAGCGAGCGCAACAAGACCCTGGCGTTGGGCCTGCGCGCCTTCATCAATCCCAGCGATGCCTCCTGGCACATCAGCATGGCCGCCTCCATGTTCCTGGTCGTACCTATCCTGGTGCTCTTCTTCTTCGGCCAGCGCTACTTCATCCGGGGCGTGGTGATGACCGGAATCCAGGGGCGGTGAGTCGTCTTGTCATCCAACCATCCATTCACATCGAGGAGGGATACAGCCATGAAGCTCGCCGTGGGCGGCGATCATGCCGGCTTTCCCCTGAAAGGGCCCGTCATTGAAAAGGTAAAAGCGTGGGGACACGAGGTGACCGACCACGGCACCCACAGCCCCGAGCCGGTAGACTTCCCCGACATCGCCCGCAAGGTCTGCCAGCAGATCCGTAGCGGCCAGGCCGAACGGGGCATCCTGGTCTGCGGAACCGGGGTGGGCGCGGCCATCGCCGGCAACAAATACCCCGGCATCCGGGCCGCGGTCTGCCACGACCACTACTCGGCCCACCAGTGCGTGGAGCACGACAACGTCAACCTGCTCTGCCTGGGTGCCCAGATTGTGGGCGACCGGGTGGCCTTTGAAATCATCGAAGCTTTCCTCCAGGCCCGCTTCAGCACAGAGCCCCAATTCCGGCGCCGGGTGCAGAAGCTCCACGACCTGGAACGCTGGGCCGCCCAGGAGATTCTGAAGGAGGATGCCCGGTGAGCAAGGCACGGGTGGCCGTGTTGCCGGAGATCAAAGCGCCGGCCGAACGCCCTTTTCAGATCCGCGAGGTGGAGATCCCGCCCCTGGCCGATGGCGCCGTCTTGGGACGCATGGTCATGGCCGGGGTCTGCGGCACGGACGTCCACATCCTTCACGGCAAGGTGCCGGTGCGCACGCCGGCCGTCCTGGGCCACGAGAACGTGGCCCGGGTAGAGGCCATGGGCGGCGATGCCCCCCTCCACGACGTGACCGGCAAGCCGGTGCAGGTAGGCGACCTCATCACCTGGCTCCCCAAGTCCTGCATGCAGTGCCACAACTGCACCATCCTGGGCGACCCCGCGAAATGTGAACGACGGGTGGGGTACGGCGGCTGGGTCGTCCCCGCGGACCAGCATCCCTACCTGGTGGGCGGCTTCGCCGAGTATGTCTGGATTCTGCCCGGCAGCGACCTGGTGGTGCTGCCGCCAGATCTGGCGCCCGAGGCGGTCGTCCTGGGGGATGCGCTGCGCATCATGGTCCACGGTCTGGAGCGCATCGGCGGCCTGGAGTATGGAGATACGGTGGTGATCCAGGGCTGCGGCGCGGTGGGGCTGATGGGCTTGATCCTGGCCAGGGACGCGGGCGCAGGCCAGGTGATTGTCATCGGTGCACCGGCAGCACGGCTGACACTGGCCCGGGAATACGGCGCCGACGCGACCATCGACATCACCCAGGTACCGGCACCGGAACGCATCCGGCAGGTGCTGGAGTTCACCAATGGGAGGGGAGCGGACGTGGTCTTCGAGTGTGCCGGGGTGCCGGCTGCCGTCGCCGAAGGCCTGGAGATGGTGCGCATCGACGGCCGCTACCTGATCGCCGGCCACTACGGTGACGCGGGCACGGTGCCCCTGAACCCCCACCTCATTAACCGCAAGCAGATCACCATCACCGGCGTCTGGTCGGCGGCCAACAAGCACTTCCTCCGGGGCCTCACCCTGTTGCGCAAGGTGCCCCTGGAAAAGCTGGTCACCCACCGCTTCCCCCTGGACGCGGTCAACGAGGCCCTCATCGCGGCCGAGCGCCAGGAGACCCTGAAAGCCGTCATCGTGCCGTAGAGAGGACGACATCCCATCATGCAGAAACCGGCGGAGACACGGGTGCCGCTACCTGTGTTGCAGCAATTTTGCCAGGAGATTCTGCAGGCGGCCGGCCTGCCGGCAGAGTCGGCGGCCATGGTGGCCGATTCGTTGGCCCAGGCCGACGCCAGTGGGCTCTTCAGCCACGGTGCCGTGCGCCTGCTGCCCGTCTACACCCGACGCCTGCGGGCAGGCACCATGCGAACCCACCCCCACGTCCAGGTGATCCGTCAACGGGGCAGCGTGGCCCTGATGGATGGCGACGCCGGCCCCGGACAGGTGGTGGGCAGCCAGGCCATGCAACTGGCCATCGGCATGGCCCGGGAAAACGGCGTGGGCGTGGTGGGGGTGCGCAACAGCTCCCACTTCGGCGCCGGCGCCTACTTCACCAGACAGGCCGTGGATCAGGGGCTGATCGGCGTCGCCCTGAGCAACGCGCCAGCCAACATGCCTCCCTGGGGCGGACGCACCCCCTATTTCGGAACCAATCCCCTGTCGGTCGGCATCCCCTGTGGCCAGGAAACGCCGGTGCTCCTGGATATGTCCACCAGTGTGGTGGCCCGGGGGAAGATCGTGATCGCGGCCAGGACGGGCAGCCCGATTCCTGAGGGCTGGGCCATCGACCGGGACGGCCACCCCACCCGGGATCCGGAAGCAGCCCTGGCCGGCGCGGTGTTGCCCATGGGCGGCTACAAGGGATCGGGGCTGGCCCTGGTCATCGACGCCCTCTGCGGTGTGCTGACCGGCGCGGCCTTCGGCATCCACATCGTCAACCTCTACGACGACGGCGACCAGGTCCAGAACCTGGGGCACTTCTTCATGGCCCTGGACGTGGAGGCCTTCATGCCCCTGGCAACCTTTCAGATGCGGATGGACCAATTCCTGCAGGAGATCCGCGCCCAGCCCCGCATGCCCGGCGTGGAGCGCATCTACACGCCGGGGGAAATCGAGGCGGAACAGGCCCGCCGCCATGCCGAGGCAGGCATCCCCCTGCCCGACCTGGGCGAGCTGGACCGGCTGGCCGCAGAGCTGGGGGTCCAAAAGCTATCTGTACGGCTCGTGCAGATGAAGTAAATCGTACAGCCCAAGGTAACTGTTCAGCTCCCATCCCCATGCAAAGTAGGGGTGAGGAGGGTGAATGGTTACAGATATGCAAAACCCAGGATGAAGGAGACCTTTCATGAACCACGTGTTGCTCGGCCGCACCGGCGTCAAGGTGTCGGAACTCTGCTTTGGGACCATGTCCTTCGGCGCCACCGCCGACGAGACAGAGTCGAAGCGGATGTTCCAGCGCTGCCTGGACGCGGGAATCAATTTTTTTGATTGCGCCAACGTCTACGCCGGCGGCCGCTCGGAGGAGATCCTGGGCGACCTGATCCAGGGGATCCGGGACGAACTGGTGATCACCTCCAAAGTCTTCGGCCGGGTAGGCAAGGATGTAAACGCAGGCGGCCTCTCCCGCCGCCATATCACCCGGGCTGTGGAAGATTCCCTGCGCCGCCTCAAGACCGACCGGCTGGACCTCTACTTCGTCCACCAGTTCGACCGCAACACCCCCATCGAGGAGGTGGTCCGGGCCCTGGATGACCTGGCCCAGGCCGGCAAGATCGTCTACCCGGCGGTGAGCAACTGGGCCGCCTGGCAGATCATGAAGGCCCTGGGCATCTCCTACCGGGAAGGGTTGGCCCGCTTTGAGTGCATCCAGCCCATGTACAATCTGGTGAAACGCCAGGTGGAGGTGGAGATCCTGCCCCTGGCCCAGGAAGAACAGCTGGGGGTGATCCCTTACAGCCCCCTGGGCGGCGGCCTCCTCACGGGCAAGTACACCACCCGAGAGCGCCCGGCCCAGGGACGTCTGGTGGAGAACGACATGTACATGAAACGCTACGGCGTGGATTTCTACTACGAAGTGGCGGAGAAGTTCAGCGAACACGCGCGGGCCCGGGGCGTTCACCCGGCTACCCTGGCCGTCGCCTGGGTCCTCCATCACCCGGCGGTGACCGCGCCCATCATCGGGGCCCGCAACGTGGAGCAGTTGGAGGCCTCCCTGGCCGCGGTGGAGGTGGAGATGACCGACGAGTGGTGGCAGGAGATTTCGGACCTCTCCTACACGCCGCCCCCTGCCACCGACCGACTGGAGGAACAGCAGCGGTGAGGGGGCTGCCGGATCCCCTCACCGCTCCCAACCTTCATCCCACCCGCCGGATACGCCGCAGGGTGCTCGCGCCGTTCTTGAGGTTCAAAGGGAGCCCGGTGTTCATCCAGGCCAGGCCGGAGCGGACCCCTTCAAAGCCGTCCACCACGTAATCTGCCGCCGGTTCCAGCCCGCGCAGGTAAATGGGCGGGATGCGGGCCGGCTCCGGCATGTGGGTGCGGAAGGCAAAGAGAACTCCCTCGGCCCGATCTTTGCTCATGTACTGGGTGGCGGTGAAGGGGCGCCCCTGGGCCGGCAGCAGGCGGTATTGATCGCCCAGTTGCACCACCGGCCGGATCTCCTTGTAGAGGGCAACCATCTCCGCGCCCAGGCGAAGCTCCTCGGGGCGCCAGGTCAACAGGTTGGCGCTGATACCCAAAGTGCCCATCATGCTGACGTGGAACCGGAAGGGCAGGGGCATGAGGGGATCGCCCATGTGGGTCACCTGAGCTTCCATGGTGATGGCAGGCATGAACTGGGAAAAGCCCTCCTGAATCCCCAGGCGAGCCGTCGCCTCGGTGTTGTCACTCACCCAAAATTGATCGGCCACCCGCAGGAGGCCAAAGTCCACCCGGCCACCGCCCCCGGAACAGCTCTGCCAGAGCACGTGGGGATGGCGCCGGGCCAAGGTCTCCCACAGCCGATAGACCCCCTGGACGTAGCGCACCCACAGTTCACGGGGGTCGCCGGGCGCGTCGGCCCAGCCGGGCTCGCTTACGTTCCGGTTCATATCCCACTTGATGAAGGCGATGTTGTGGTTCCGCAGCAGGGCGTCCAGCTTCTCCAGCAAATATGCCTGGACGTCCGGCCGGGCCATGTTGAGGATGAGCTCGTTGCGCATCTCCGTCCGCTGGCGGGTGGGGAAATGGATGACCCAATCCGGGTGCGCCCGGTAGAGCTCGCTGTCGGGGTTGACCATTTCGGGCTCGATCCAGAGGCCAAAGTCCATGCCCAGGTCGTTAATCCGCTGGATCAAGGGCTGAAGGCCCCGGGGAAATTTCTGCCGATCCGGCCACCAGTCGCCCAGGCCGGCATGGTCCCCGTCCCGGCGGTGAAACCAGCCGTCGTCCATGACGAACAGCTCCACGCCCATCTGGGCAGCCCGCTCGGCCACGGCCGCCTGGCTGGCCTCGTCCACGTCGAAGAAGACCGCTTCCCACGAGTTGTAGAGCACCGGATGGAGCCGCTTGCCGTGGGGCAGGTGATCCCGCACGTAGTCGTGGAGATGGCGGGAGGCGGCGCCGAAGCCGCCCGTGGTGTAGCCGGCCAGGCTGGGCGGCGTGGCGAAGGTCTCGCCGGGGTTCAGGCGCCAGGCAAAGTCCCAGTCGTTGATGCCGATGCCCAGCCGGGTAGCGCCGGTCTCCGTCACCTCAGCGGCCATCTTCCAGTTGCCGCTCCAGGCCAGGACCCCAAACCAGACTTCTCCCTGGCCTTCGTCGGCGGCACCCCGATCCAGGGCGAACCAGGGGTTGGCGCTGTGGCTGGTGGTCAGCCGCCGGCTTTCTTTGACTTTGACCCCGGGCTGGAGCGGCTCGCGGCAGAGTTGCCACTCCTCAAACCACCGCCCCCACAGGTGCGACAGCCGATATCCGCCGCCCCAGGGCAGATGCCACAGGGCCGACCAGACCCGCTCCAGGGTGACGGGCGCCTGGCCGCCGTTGGTCACTTCCACCCAGCGTTCGATGAGATCGTGGGCCGGGTAAACCCGGTAATAGAGGGCCACCTGGAGGGGATAGTAGGCCTCCTGGAGGAGGATGCGCAGGGTGTCCGGCTGACCCGGCATCACCTGGCCGCCCCGGTACGACAGCACCGTGTCCCGGACGCCGTCGCTGAAGGTGGCCTTCAGGCAGGGCTCGGTGTATTTGACGCCGGCGTAGGCCGGGTATTCTTCCGGAGACAGGTGGGCCGGCCCGCTCCAGGAAGCGTAGGGGGGCACGTCCTGGGGCCGGGGATAGTCGTCCAGATCCCGCAGTCGAATGCCCCAGTAGCTGTGTACCAGCAGGCCGGCTGGCGTGAGCCCAAAGGCATAGGCCGTCTGGCGGGTCTCCAGAATCCACAGGTTGTTGGCTTGATGAACAGGCATAGGCTGCTCCTCAGCAGGTTTGTTCATGGAGGTTCAAGGTGTAGGCGTGGGTAGAAGGGGGCTGCTACGGCCTGTCCTCCCGGGTGAGGGTCAACCGGTGTCCGGGAAGGGGCTGTTCCAGCCAGGTGGTGGCGCCGTCTGGCCAGTGTACTTCCAGGAAGAGGGAACCGCTGTCCTGGGGCACGCCGAAGTGCACCCTGGCAGGGTCACCGGACAGGTAGCCGCTGACGGCCCGGACGTCCCGCAGCAGGGGGCCTCGCCCGGTGTGGAGGGTGACCTGGGCGCCGATGGCGTAGGGGTTGCGGGAGCCGGGCCGGCGCAGTTCCACTACCAGTCCCCTGCCTCGGAGGCAGAGGCGGTTTTCGAAGAGCTGGGCCGGGCTGTTGAGGTTGTTGACCACGATATCCAGATCCCCGTCGCCGTCCAGGTCGGCCATGCTCATGCCCCGGCCGCTACGCCGCGAGCCCAGCCCCCAGCCAGGCGCAGGTAGGAAGTGCCCTCGGCCCTGGTTCTGCAAGGCCCGATTGGATTCCACCAACTCACCCTGGGGGAGGTAGGGGAAGAGGTCGGCGGCGATCATGCCGTTGACCACGTACAGATCCAGATGGCCGTCGTGGTCCAGGTCGCCGAATTTGGCGGACCAGCTCCAGCCGGTGGCATCCACTTTGGACGGGTAGGCCCGATTGACATATCGATCCCCTGCCCGCACCAACAGCACATTTTCCGAAATCTGGGAATCCCAGGAACGCCGTTCCCGGGCCGCGGCCTCCATCAGGGGAAGCCACGGGGCCAGATCCTGGGGGCGGATGCTGTAGGGCTTCATATCCGTGGCGAAATACTCCGGGATGCCGTCTCCGTCAATGTCTCCCCGGTCGATCCCCATGGTGCTGTGGGCGGTCTGCTGAAAGGGGGTGGCTTCGAGCCAGGTGGTGCCATCCCGCTGCAGCCAGATGCGGTCGGGCTCATCGAAGTCGTTGCCCACCCAGATGTCCGGCCGCCCGTCGTCGTTGAGGTCCCACACGGCAACGGCCAGGGCCTGGGCCGCCTCGGCCAGCTGCCGCCCCTGCCATCTCCCGTCCTCTTGAAGGTAGACCCAGATGCCTGCGCTGGCGCCGAACAGGTAGTTGACGCCGACTTCCCGCTGACGGCCGGCATCGTAGGAGCCGGTCACCAGATCCAGGTCGCCGTCCCGATCCAGGTCGGCCCAGGCCATGGCATAGGCCGGCCGCTGGACGCCGGGCATGGGCGTGAGCTGGAAGTGGCGGTTGCCCTGATTGCGGAAGAAGGCCGGCGCGGCCACCCCGTTGGTCACCACCAGGTCCAGCCGAGCGTCGCCGTCCACATCCACCGCGGCCACGCCCCGGGCTCGACGCAACAGGGGTAACTCCTGGCGTTCGAACTGGAGCTGGCCCCGGTTCCACAGGATCGCCAGGGGCCCAGCCAGATCCGCCAGCACAATGTCCAGGCGTCCGTCGCCATCCAGGTCGTTGATGGCCAGACCGCTGCCGTTGCTGTCGAAGAGGCGGGGGATGGCTTCGCCGGCCCGGGTGGTGTGGGCCAGGTCGTGGACCACGAAGGTGTCCTGGCAGGATCCGATCACGGCCAGGGGCAAGCCCTCTGCGCGGACGACAGCCACTGGCCCTCCTGCGGCGGGCCGGGCATGCCCGGCCCGGGGGGTGTGCAGAAGCGCGAGGAGGCCGCCCCCGGCCAGCAGGGCCAGGCAGACCAGGAGGCCGGTCAGGCAACGGGTTGAATGCCAGGATGGGATGCAGGGCATGGTCTCGCTTTGCGGAGGAAGAAGGGCCGGGGGTGGGGGGATGAACAGTGACCGAAAGGAAATCAGCACGGTTCATCCCCTGCCGACGTTCTGCCGGAACTGACTACTGTTGGAATAGGGCGTTGATCTGGGCGTTGGCCTCGGGCAGGGCTGTGGCCGCGTCCACCTGACCCAACAGGATGCTTTCCATCACCGGCGACATGATGGCCGTGATCTCCGAAGCGTGGTCGGTGATGGGGAAGAGGAAGGTGCCATCAGGCTCCAGGGCCTGCACGGTGAAGGCCGAAACATCCAGGCCCCTGGCCTGGAAGGCGGCGATGGCCTTATCCACGCCCGACTGCTGGGCCGGGAAGACCACGCCGAACTCGCCCACCGTGTCGGCGCAGTCCTTGGAAGCGGCATATTTCACCCACTGCCAGGCCTCATTCACATGTTGGGTGCCAGACCAGATGGAGTCGGCCAGGCCGTTGAACATGCTCTTGCGGCCTTCGGGGCCCTGGGGCAGGCGGGCGAAGCCGAAGGGGAAGGTGGCGTTGTTGGCAAACTCGCCGATCATCCAGGATCCATTGGCATGAAGGGCGCCCAGGCCGCTGTTGAAGGCCGCCGCGCCGCCCAGGCTGGTCACCTGCTGCAGGGGCATGATGTAGCCCTTCTGCATCATGTCGGCCAGCCACTGGATGGTGGCGATGAAGCGCGGATCGTCAAAGTTGTACTGGGTGGCGTACAGCTCGTCGATGTGGCGCCAGCCGGTGCTGGCCGCGAGCCAGCTCCACTCGGTCTGGCCGTAGGCCTCGCCCGCGCCGTTGATGATCAGGCCATACTGCTTGACCCGGGAAGGGTCGAAGTCGGGGCTGAGCCCGTTGTTGCCATCTTCGTCCACGGTAAGTCGGGCAATCAGCTCGCCGAAGGTGCCGCCGGATTCAGGATCCCAGGTGGCGTTGTTCAGATCCTCCAGGGTCACGCCGGCTGCGTCCAGGGCTTCCTGGTTATAGACAATGGCGATGGTGTCCCAGTCCTTGGGCAGGCCGTAGCGCTTGCCATCTCGGGCCCAGAGCTCGGCCAGGTCGCCGATGTAAACGCCCAGGTCCACGCCGTCTGCCTCCACAAAGGGCTGGATGTCCACCAACTGCCCCTTGGCCGCGAACTCAGGGTACTTGGCCAGGTGATTGGTGAAGACGTCGGGCGCGGTGCCGGCCACCATGCCGGTCTGGAGGTTGTTCCAGTAGTCGCCCCAGCCGCTCTGGACCAGTTCGACCTTGATGTTGGGGTTGGCCGCCATGAAGTCATCGGCACACTGCTGGTAGGCGGGCAACTGGTTGGCGTCCCACAGCCAGTAGGTGATGGTCACCACTTCATCGCTGGCGGCCGGGGCAGCGCCGCCGGTGTCGCCGGCCGGGGCGCTGGTGGTGCCGGCAGGAGAACCGCCACAGGCACTCAGGATGAGGCTCAGCGCAAAGGTCAGCGCCATCCACAGGGAAATTCGTCGGTTCATGATCTTTTTTTCCTCCGAAGTCAAAACGAAACAACTGGACAAATCACTGGGCAATTACGAGGGAAGTACGTAACACGGTGAATACGAAACGAACACGGACCTCCTTGCATGGCTTTCTGAACATGGGAACTTGGCATTGATGGCTCATCTCCCCAATGTGTGCGAACCTGTTCGGTTCCCCGCGAAACCGGGGTGGGTAGCGCACATTTGTGGTAGATGAGACGCATCTATTTGAAGCCGGTAAACTGGATGGAATCCAGAATCCGCCGACCCAACAGAAGGAAGATGACGAAGGTGGGAATAATGGACAGGGTGGTCCCGGCCATCAGGCCCGTCCAGTCTGGCGCGCCTTGGGGCGTCTGAGAACGGAAAATGCCCAGGGCCACGGTGAGAACCCGGACGCTCTCGTCGCTGCCGACAATCAGGGGCCAGAGGTAGCTGTTCCAGGTGTTGATCAGAGTCACAATGGCCAGGGTGGTCAGGGCCGGTACGGTGATGGGCACCACCACCCGCCAGAACACCAGCCAGACGCTGGCGCCATCGATGTAGGCGGCCTCCTCCACCTCCCGGTTGACGCCCAGGAAGAACTGGCGCAGGAAGAAGACGGCAAAGGGCGTCATCAGGAAGGTGGGGGCCACGATGCCGGCGAAGGTGTTGAGCCAGCCCAACTGGCGCACCAGGATGAAATTGGGGATGGTGGTCACAATCGCCGGCACCATCAGGGCTGAGATGTAGAGGGTGAAGAGGCCATTTCGGAAGGGAAAGCGCAGGCGGGCAAAGGCGTACGCGGCCATGGCACAGAAGGTAGTCTGGCCGGCCACCACCAGCAACGAGACGATGATGGAATTGACCAGCGCCCGGGCGAAGTTGATGGCCTGGCCCGAGCCGCCCATGGCGATGGCCGTCTGTGGGTCGACCAGCCCCAGCACCCGCTGGAAATTGATCAGGGTAGCCTGGACAGGCAATAGGGAGCCGGTATTCTGGAAGACGGCCCTGGGCGCGGTCAGCGCGGTGCGCAACACCCACCAGAAGGGAAAGAGGGTCACGAACAGGAGCAGCGCCATGGCCATCCAGGCCAGGATTCTCCCCCAGGGAAATGGTCGCTTCGGTCGATAGGCGCCTGTTACATTCGGGGCCATTGGTTCTCCGCCTTTCTTTGCCAAGCCTCTCTTTGCCAAACAGTGAGCCAACGGTTACAGATCGGATTCACCTGCCCGCAGGAGGCGCATCTGAATCAAACTGACCACAATTAGGATCAGAAAGAGCACGATGGAGATGGTGGTAGCATAACCCATGTTGAAACGGGAGAAGGCCTGTTCGTAGATGTACCAGTTCAACACCTTGGTGGCATTCACCGGCCCCCCTTTGGTGGTGATGGCAATGGTGTCGAAGATCTGGAAGGAGCCAATGACCGAGGTGACCAGCACGAAGACCAGGACAGGCCGCAGCAGTGGCACGGTGACCCTCCAAAACATCTGGCTTTCCGAGGCGCCGTCAATGCTGGCCGCCTCGTAAACCGACGGGGGGATGGATTGCAGGCCGGCAAAAATGAGCAGGGCGGTGTAGCCCACATATTGCCAGATGTTGATCATGGCGATGGCAGGCATGGCCCACTGGGGAAGGCCCAGGAAGGCCACGGCCGGCAGCCCCAGGCTCTTCAGGGCCACATTCAAGATGCCCAGGTTTGGATCCAGGATCCAGAGCCAGATAAGGCCAACCACCACCGGCGGCATCAGCCAGGGCAGGATGAGCATCCCCTTGATCACCACCGAATCGGTCAGGCGATGCATCATGACCGCGATTACCATGGCCAGGACAGTCTGGAGGGGGATATTCAGCAGGACATAGTAGACGGTCACGGTCAGGGCATTCCAGAATTCCCCGTCCTGCAAGAGGCGAACGTAGTTGCCCAGGCCGATAAACTGGGCCGGCCGCAACAGGTCCCAGTTGGTGAAACTGATCCAGAGGCCCCGGATGGCCGGGACGGCAAAAAACGTGGCAAAGCCGATCAAGCTGGGCAACACGAAGAGAAAAGCCGTCAGGCCTTCATTGCCCAACCGGCGACGGGGACGTGCCACCCGGGCGCCTTCAATGCCAACGCCGGACGCTAAACCCTGTGTCGACATGGTCTCCTCCTTTACTCCCCTTGGGTCCGATCCGCATCTGATCTGCCCCCAAGAAAGCCGGCTTTTGCCAGCCAGCGGGCCACTTCCGTCGCCAGGCGCTGGGGAGACACCGGCTTGATCAGGTAGGCCGAGACGCCCGCCCGGTAGGCCTGGCTGCGTTCGTCGATCGCGCTACAGATGATGACAGGCGGCAGCCTGCCCGGCCGCTGCGCCCGGAGGGCCCCCAACCGCCGCCAGAGCTCGTCCCCAAAGGTCCCCGGCTCCAAAATGGCCACGTCCACCTCCTGGGTGCTCAGAACTTGCAGCGCCTCGGGAAGGCGCTCCACCGGGATGACCCGGTAGTAACGGCCGAGCTCCCGCGTGTAGAGGTGGCGGGTGGGCCCGTCGGGTTCGAGCAATAACAGGGAAATCGCTGCTCCTGCCACGACGCTTCCATTTCGTGAAAATCCGACCGGATCCCCGGATACGGGTACGCCCCAGGTGGGGGGTCGACTGCCTGACAGACCCACTGATGCACCGCCTGGACGTCGTCGGGCGAGCGCCAGGGTCTGGCGGGCTCCCCGGAGAAGGCCGTTTCGGTGGACCTGACAGATCCGGCCAGCTCCATCGCGAATCCAGTCGAATACGCGTCGCCAGATTTTCCAGGCGAAATTGACGTCAGACGATGCCAGGCTTGGATGGATGATGTGGGCCGTTGCGTGTACCGCCAGTATAGGCGGGGAGCCCGGAGCCGGCGTGTACTATTGGAAACACAGCATGGACGATTAGAAACAAAAGGTGGGATTGGGGAACCGGCATCCCGGGCTGGACAGGGGCCACTCCCGGGTGCCGCCGGTCACCAGCCGGGAGCCGCCACGGCAGGAATGGCCCGGGAGGCCCGGTAGGCGGCCGGCGAGAGGCCGGTCTCTTTGCGAAAGACCCGGCTGAAGTAGGAGGAATCGTTGAAGCCCACGGTGAAGGCGATTTCCGTCACGGTGAGGTCGCTATGTTCCAGGAGTTCACGGGCCCGGGCCACCCGATATCCGTTGACGTAGTCCCAGAGGGCCATGCCTGTCTGCTGGCGAAAGACCCGGGAAACGTAGGTGGGCGTCACCCCCACCGCCGCGGCAATCTCCTCCCGGGTAAAGGCGGTGGCATAGTTGCGGGCGACGAACTCCTGCACTTTGTCCACCAACTGCTGGGAGAGGCGTGGCTGTCGCTGCCGGATGCCGGTGCCGGCCACAGGGTCGGCTGCCCTCTCCTCCGGATGGGCCGGCCCGGCGTGGCGGGGCAGGAAGAGGTGACAGGTGGTTCCTCGCCCCGGGTCGCTCTCGATCCTGAATTCGCCCCGGTGCAGGGCCGCCAGGTACTGGACCACCGCCAGCCCCAGGCCGGCCCCCTCCGGGTTACCGTCCGCCCGAGGCGGCAGTTCGCCCACCCCGTACAGCGCCCGCTGGCGTACCAGGGTCAGGGTCTCTGGCGTCATGCCACAGCCGGTATCCTGGACCCAGAGATGGACCCAGGATTCAGAATAGTCGGCGCCAAGCAGGATCTGTCCCCGCTCGGTGAAACGGGCGGCGTTGTCCAACAGGTTCATCAACATGGTCCGCAGGCGGATGGGGTCGACCAGCAGGGTGGGCAGGCTGGCCGGCACCTGCAGCCGCCAACGCACCGTGCCGCCCTCCCCCATCACCCGCCTGGCCGATTCAAAGACCTCTTTCAAAAAGGGCTGCAGGGCGACTTCTTCTGGATGGAGGCGCAGGGTGCCGGTCTCCGCCTGGGCCAATTCCAGCAGATCGTTCACCAGCCGCTGCAGGGCAGCGCCGCTCCCTTCAATGTGGCGGAGGTCCCGCAAGAGTTCATCGGGCAATGGGAGACCGTACAGGGTGGGGTTGGCCAGGGCGGCCTGGCAGTAGCCCAGGATCACGTTCAAGGGGGCGCGAAATTGTTGGCTGACCCGGGCCAGCAGGCGGGAGCGAAGCAGGCTGGCCTGGACAGCCTCGGCCCGGGCCTGCAGGGCCTGGGCATAGAGTTGGCCATTGCGCATCCCAATGCCCATCTCATCCGCCAGGGTCTGGAGTGCGTCCAGCTCCGCCTGGTTACAGAGGCGACGGATCTGGCTGTGGAGATCCAGCACGCCCAAGGCCTGTCCCCCCACCCGAACGGGCAAGATAACCCGGGTCCGGGTGTCGGGCCAGTGGAGATCCGGTGGATAGCGGGGGCTGGAGCCGGTATCCGGAATGTAAATCAGCCGGTTGTTGAGCAGGGCATGGCCCAGGGGGCCAGAGGTGGCCAGCGGCACAGGGTCCGCCGTCTTCCCGGAGCGGGCCAGCAGGGTGAAGGTGCGGTCGGGGTTGGACCAGAGGTAAAAATCGGCCCGGTCAAACCCATAGCGAGAGCGAAATATCTGGGCCATGGCGGCCAGCAGTTCGTCCGGATCCAAAATGGAACCAAGCCGCTGATTGATTTCCAGGCTGGTCTGTAACTGGAGCAGGCGCTGTTGTTCCTGCTGCCGGTTGACGTCCACCAGCCGGCTGGGCAGGTCAGCAATGAAGACCAGCTTCTCCACAGCCACCTGGGAGAGATTGGCGGCGGTCACCAGCTCAAAGGAGTAGGGGAAATGGTGGGGCAATGGCTCCTGGAGGGCGGCCTGTCGGGCGAAGTCCGCCAGCCGATAGCCCAGGTCCTGGGGGCTGGTGGCGATGGTGGCATCCATGGTGCCGGCCTGGATGGCAGCCAGAGCCAGCGGGTCGCCGTTGATGCCAACGATGACCGTGCGGGTATCCAAGAGAGCCAGCTTCCGGCAGGCATCCCGGCCGGCCAGAGCCAGGGAGTCCGAGAGGCCGAAGATGGCCCGGATGGGGCGCTCCAGCCCAGGGGTCCATACCTCGGCCTCTTCCAGCAACTGGTCCAGGGTCTCGTCATAGCGCCAACCATCTCCCACGTGGCAGCAGCGCAGGCCCGGGTACGCCCGGATCACCCCCAGAAAGCCCTCGATGCGCAGGGTGGCGGTCAGGGCGGGATCGGTGCGGCCGCCAACCATCAAAATCTGGCCCTCGCCCTCGATCCTGTCCACCAGATACTCGGCGGCCATGACAGCTGCCCGGCCCAGGCCATGGACGCTTACCAGCAAGGGATGCCCCAGGGAGGTGTCCTCTGAGCAGATGAGGGGCAGCCCGCTGGCCAGGATGGCCCGCATGAGCGATTCGGGTAACACGTGGCTGATCAGGGCCTGGATTTCCTGGGCCTTCAATTCTTCCAGAAAGTGGAGGTGGGCCTCGCCCCCTGCGCCCCGGGCCGGCACCTGGATGGGGATCAGCGAGAGGCCAAGGGCGTCGGCCCGCTGGCCCACCGCCTCCCGGACCTGGACCCAAAAGGGGTCGCCCGGTTCGATGGCGAATCCAATGCGTAGGAAGGAATGGTTCATGGCGTTAACCATAGCCAATCGGCGGCGTGCCGTCAAGCCCGCTTTTTCCCAGGTTCAATTCCCACTTGATCCACGCCCGTACCTGGTGTATAATAGCAGGCGAACGTTCGCCTGACCCGGACGTTCACCCCGTTCAGGTTCGTCTGCCCAACACGCATCGTTCCGATACCGTCTGACATACCCTATTGGTCCACAGCGCCCCGGTCCCTTCATCGGCCCCTGTCGACCGGGGTTCGCCCGGGGACCCTCAGCAAATCCCGGCAGAAATTCGCCGATAGGTTCCACCAGAGGTAGCGCGCCCAGAGGGCAGCCGGAATTTCTGCCGTGGTATTTGCGTCAGACTGTGTTCAGTCGCCATGAAACGCGTGACCCTGAAGGACGTTGCCCAGGAAGCCGGCGTCAGCTATCAGACCGTGTCCAAGGTGCTCAACGGCAAAGGCTCGGTGACAGAGGCCACCGCGGCCCGCATCTGGAAAGCGGTCAACCGGCTGGGCTATCGCCCCTACGTGACAGCCCGCAACCTACGCAAACGGGCCAGCTTTCTCATCGGCTACTCCTGGAAGCCCATGCCGCCGGACCAGGTGAACCCCATCCTGGACAAGTTTCTCACCAGCACCGTGGAGGCCGCCGAAGAGGCCGGTTACCACCTGCTCCTCTTCCCCCTGCGGCGGGAAGATCAGGAGGCCGTGGCCCAGTACCGGGAGCTCATTATGACCGGCCGGGTGGACGGCTTCATCCTTTCCTCCACCAACTACGACGATCCCCGCATCCGCCTACTGCTGGATTCACGCTTCCCTTTCGTGGCCTTCGGCCGCACCAATCCAGAGTGGGACTTTCCCTATGTGGATGTGGACGGCCGGGCCGGCACCTACATGGCCGCCCGTCATCTGTTGGAGCAGGGCCACCGCCGCATCGCGCTCCTGGCCTGGCCGGACCATTCCCGGGCCGGCACAGCCCGTTTCAACGGCTATCTGCAGGCCATGGCCGAGGCGGGCATTCCCATCTGCGACGAATGGATCCGCCGGGGAGAGGGGCACTTCAATACCGGCTACCAACACACCCGGGAACTGCTGGCCCTGCCCGCCGAACGACGCCCCAGCGCGGTGGTGGCCGTGGATGACCAGCAGGCCATCGGGGCCATGCACGCGGTCCAGGAAGCCGGGCTGGCCGTCGGCCCGGACTTTGGGGTGACCGGCTTCGATGACACGCCCGGCGTCCAGTTGCTCAGCCCTCCGCTTACTTCGGTGCGCCAGCCCATCTGGGAAGTGGGCCAGCGCATCGTCCGACTCCTGGTGGCCATCCTCCGGGGAGAGGAACCTGCCGAGCGGCATATTCTGCTCCAGCCAGAACTGATCGTACGCCAGTCTAGCCTGCGCAATGGAACCTCGTGCAATGGAACCTCGCGCAATGGAACCTTGCGCAATGGAACATCGTGAATTGAGTCACCCTTGCCACAGAAAGGAGCCTGCACCATGCTGAGATTGGGAAAACGCCCATGGTTTGCGAAGCCCTGGGCCATGGTAAGTCTGCTATTGACAGTGCTGTTGGTAGCTGCCGCCTGCGTTCCGGCTGGAGGGCCTGCACCCCAGGGCGGCCAGGCGGAAGCCGCCCCGGAAACCAGGGCAGCCCAGGGGCCCAGCGGCACGGTACGCATCGGCAGCTGGGACAGCGGCGAGGCGCTGGAACCCTTCAACAATGCCATCGCCGCCTACGAAGCCGCCAACCCCAACGTAGACATCCAGCTGGAGGCGGTGCCCCAGGAATATGGCACCAAGCTGCTGGCCCAACTGGCCGCCGGCACCGCGCCCGACATCTTCCAGGTGGGCGACGGGGATGTGGCCAAGTTCGTGGCCCGAGATGTGGTGGAACCCCTGGAACCCTACATCAACGGCAACAACCCCCTGGATATGGACGTCTTCTTCCCCAACGTGGCCCAGTTCGGCATCGTGGACGGCCAGGTCTACTACCTGACCAAGGACTACAGCCCCCTGGTGCTCTATTACAACAAGGACCTGTTCGATGAAGCGGGGCTGGCGTACCCCACTGCAGAGTGGACCTGGGATGACCTGCTGACCGCGGCCCAGGCCCTCACGGTGCGGGACAACAGCGGCCAGGTGACCCGCTGGGGCATCCAGCTCCCGGACACCTGGGGCGACCTCTACTGGCTGCGGGGCATCTTGCCCATCATCTACCAGGGGGGCGGCTCGGTCATCAGCGAGGATGGTACTACCGTCCAGGGGTACATCAACAGCCCGGAAACGGTGGCGGCCCTGGAGTGGTATGTGGCCCTGTTCAAGGAGCACGGCGTAGCCCCAGACAACGCCGACCTGGAAGCCCTGGCCGGCGTGGACCTGTTCCAGAACGGCATGGTGGCCATGGTGTGGACCGGCCGTTGGCCCCTCAAAGATTACCTGGCCAACGAGGCGCTGAACTTCGGCGTCTCCGGCCTGCCCACGGGCCCCGCCGGCAAGGCCAATGTCCTCTGCTGGGCCGGCTTCGCCCTGAACAAGGCCAGCGAAAACAAGGAAACGGCCTGGGACTTCCTCAAGTACATCGCTGCGGGTGACGGCGCCAAAGAGTTCGCCAACTACGCCTTCACCGCCGTGCGGTCCATCGCCGAAAGCCAACACCTGGATACCGACGAATACAACGCCCCCATCATCGCCGATCTGGAGCATGTGCGCCCCCTGCCAGAATTCACCAACCCGCGCTTCCAGGAATGTGTGGAGACCCCCTTCAAAGAGCAGCTGGAACGGGTCTTCCTGGAGGACATCAGCGTGCAGGAGGCCATGGACGCGGTCGCCGCCTCGGCGGAAACCTGCCTGGCCGCAGAGTAGCCCATGACAGGATGCCAGGGTGAAGCCAGGAAACAGCTTCACCCTGGCACATGCGCCCTGCCCAAGTTCGATGGAGGTACAACCCATGGCAACTGCCGCCGCTGCCGCGCCAGAGCGGACGCGCCGCCGCAGCCGTCGAGCGCAACGGGAAGCCCTCATCTTCTACCTGTGCGTGGCGCCCTGGGTGATTGGCTTTGTGGCCTTCAACCTGGGCCCCATGGTGGCTTACATCTACCTCAGCTTCACCCGCTGGGACATGCTCAGCGCGCCAGAGTGGGTGGGCCTGCGGAACTACATCAAAATCTTCACCGATGACCCCAACTTCTATCAGTCCCTCAAGGTGACCACCGTCTTCACCATATTCAGCATCCCCCTGAGGATGATCACCGCTTTGTTCCTGGCCATCCTGCTCAACGAGGCCACCTGGGGGGTGGATTTCTTTCGTACGGTCTTCTATCTGCCGGCGGTGGTGGCCAGCGTGGCCGCCGCCGTGCTGTGGATCTGGATCTTGAACCCGCGCTTTGGCCCGGTGAACGGGGCTCTGGGGCTGCTGGGCATCCAGGGGCCCCGCTGGTTCAGCGACCCCAACTACGCCCTCTGGGGGCTGATCATCATGAGCGTCTGGAACGTGGGCGGCGCAATGCTCATCTTCCTGGCCGGCCTGAAGGGTATCCCCCGCTCCCTCTACGAGGCTGCGGAGATCGACGGCGCCGGGCGCCTGGCCCGCTTCTTCCGCATCACCCTGCCCATGCTCAGCGCCACCACCTTCTTCAACTTTGTCATGTCCGTCATCGGCGCCTTTCAATCCTTTGATGCCGCCTTTGTCATCTCCACGGCCCGGGCCGGCACCCTAGGTGGCCCGGCCAAGTCCACCCTGCTCTACATGCTCAACGTCTACAACGAGGCCTTCAACATTGCCAACATGGGCTATGCCACCGCCCTGGCCTGGATCCTGTTCGCCATCATCTTTGTGTTGACCCTGGCCATCGTGCGCTCGTCCAGCCTCTGGGTCTACTACGAGTCGGAAAGGAGGTAGCCGTGGCCACGTCGACCACCACCCTCGCCCAGACCGGGGCCGGCCGCCTGCCCTGGTGGCAGTCTCGCCGCTTCCAGAGGTGGGTCCACCATGGGGTCGTCTACTTGCTGTTGGCTGTGCTAAGCCTCCTCTTCATCTTTCCCTTCTTCTGGATGGTGACCTCCGCCCTGAAGCCCGAACATCAGATCTTCATCTGGCCGCCCCAGTGGCTGCCGGATCCCATTCGCTGGGAAAACTTTCGGGAGGCCCTGGGCAACCCCCTCCTGCCCTTCGATCGCTTCTTCATCAACACCATGATCCTGGAAGTAGGGATGATCAGCGGCCGGCTCCTTTCCTGTGTGCTGGTGGCGTACGGTTTTGCCCGGCTCCAGGCCCCAGGTAAGGACTTTCTCTTCACCGTGTTGCTGGCCTCGTTGATGCTCCCCAGCGCGGTGATCTTGATTCCCCGCTTCATCCTGTTCAGCGAGCTGGGCTGGATCAACACCTACCTGCCCCTGATCGTCCCTGCCTGGTTTGGCGAGGCCTATGCCATCTTCCTTATGCGCCAGTTTTTCATGACCATCCCCCGGGAGCTGGAAGAGGCAGCCCTGATCGACGGCGCCAACACCCTGCAGATCATCGGCCGGATCATCGTGCCCCTGAGCCTGCCGGTGCTGGCAGTCATCACGATCCTAAGCTTCAAGGACATCTGGAACATGTTCATGGATCCCCTGCTCTACCTCAACGAATCCACCAAATACACCATTGCGGTGGGGCTGGCCTACTTCAACGGCCAGTTCAACGTGCAGATGAACCTGCTCATGGCTGCCTCGGTGGTGACGGTGCTGCCGGTGATCCTGGTCTTTTTTGTGGCCCAACGGGCCTTCGTGGAAGGAATTGCCATGACGGGCCTGAAGGGCTGACCCCATGGGCCGTGTCTCCCTTTCCCTTGCCCTGGTTTCGGCAGCCGGGCTGGCCTACGAGATCGCCCTGACTCGGCTCTTTTCCTTCCTCTTTCAGTACCACTATGCCTTCCTGGCCGTCTCCCTGGCCGTGTTGGGCATTGGTTTGGGTGCGGCCGTTGGCTATGGGCTCATGGCCAGGTGCACGCCTGGGTCGCCGGCGGCGGTTCTGCCGGGCCTTTCCCTGAGCTTTTTCCTGGTGGCCGGCCTCCTGCTGGCCTGGCCCTGGGCCGGATCGGTATGGCCCCTGGCCCTGGTGGGCCTGGTACCCTTCACCGGCGTCGGCTTTTTCCTGGCTCTGGTATTCAGCCGCTACCCCAGCCAAAGCGGCCGCCTGTATGGCGCAGACCTGGCCGGCGCCGCCCTGGGACTAGCCGGGGCCCTGATCCTGCTCCAGTGGAGCGGCCCGGAGGGACTCCTCTTTCTGCTGGGGGCGGTTCTGGCCATAGCCGCCCTGCTGTTTCCCCGCCCGTCGAGCATACATCCCGCTCCACGGTCTCTGCCCCTGACAGCGGCGATGTTGGCCGTGGCGGGGTTGGCCGTGGGGTTGGCCCATGTCACCCGAGGCGGGCCGGCCCTGGATCCGGCCCGCCTGATGGGCGCCCCCCGGGACAAGACCCTGGTGACCGTGCTGCAAGATGAGCGCCTGGACGCCCATGTGGTGTACACCGCCTGGAGCCCCTTCGCTCGGGTCGATGTGGTGGAACAGCGGGATCCGGCCATCAAGTTCGTCTTCACCGATGGCGGCGCCGGGAGCGCCATGATCCGTTTCGACGGCCACCTGGAAGCCGTGGCGTTTCTGCAGGAAGAACCCGCCTTCATTCCCTTGGCCGTGGTCCCCCCGGGCCACACCCTGGTGGTGGGCGCCGGCGCAGGTAAGGACGTCCTCATGGCCCTGTTGGCAGGGGCGACATCCATCACAGCGCTGGAAGTGAACCCAGCCGTGGTCACGGCCACCCGTCACTTCGCTGCGTTCAACGGCCACATCCTGGATCATCCCGATGTTTCGCTGGTGGTGGGGGACGCCCGCACCTTTGCCCAGCGTAGCCGGCAAGCCTTTGACCTGATTTACCTGAATCTGGTCTACACCCAGGCCGCGGATCCGGCCGGCCAGGCCCTGGTAGAAAACTATGTGTTCACCCGGCAGGCCTTTCAGACCTATCTGGAGCGGCTGACGCCAGACGGTTACCTGGCTGTGGTCTCCCACAACGCACTGGAAGGCAGCCGCGCAGCCCTCACCGCGCTGGCCGCCCTGGACTGGATGGGCGTTCCTCCCGCCCGGGCCTTGGATCACCTGGCCCTGTGGATGGTACCGGCGGCGGATCCAACCCTGCGCACCAGTGTGCTACTGGTGGGCAGGGAGCCCCTGCCGCCGGCTGTCCTGGCTGCCTTGACAGATGAAGCCCGGCGGCGCCAGATGCAGCCCCTCTTTGCACCTGGCACCTACGAGATGGCCTTCGCTCCCCTCCGTCAGGGCATGGAGCTGGACCAGTTCATCCAAGCAGATGCGCCCTATGACCTGGGGCCCACAGTGGACGATCGGCCCTTTTTCTTCAAGTTGGAGCCCGGCCTGCCCTTGCCCATTCGCCAGCTTCTGGGGGTCGCCGGGGGATTCGCCTGCACCCTCCTGCTGGCCGGGCTCTGGCTGCTCCGGCGGAGCGGGCGGGGTATGGATTCTTTGACCGGCGCCGCGCTGCTCGGCGCCGGCGTCATGCTGGTGGAGATCCCCTCGATCCAGCGCTTTCAACTGCTGTTGGGACAGCCGATCCTCTCCCTGGCCGTGGTGCTGGGCACGCTGCTGGTGGCCGGTGGCCTGGGCAGCGGACTCAGCCAGCGCTGGCACGCGGGCCGTCTGCGGGCCGGAATGGTGGCCGCGGCCCTGGGATGCGTGGCCGGCGGGTTGCTGGCTGGCGGGCTGTTGCCTGCTCTGGTTCAGGCGGCCTTGAATGGGCCGCTGGCCCTCCGGCTGGGGGTAGCCATCCTCTTCACCGCCCCCTTGGGCCTGGCCATGGGGATCCCCTTTCCCACCCTATTGCGGCTGGCCAGCCGGGAGGACCGGGGAGACGCCGCCCATGTGGCCCTGTTGTGGGGGGTCAACGGCGCCTTTTCGGTCACAGGTTCGGCGGTGGCGGTGGCCCTGGCCATGACGTGGGGGTTTGGCAGTGCACTGGCCGCTGGCGCCGGGCTCTATGCAGCCCTGGCCCTCCTGGCCTGGCGGGGACTGAAATCCCCAGCCTGACTCCAGATGCTTTTCCGGGCAAAATCTGGTATCCTGATTCTCGTCATGCGGGGTGTATAGATTGCTTCGCCGCAAGAACACCGCAGAGCACGCTGAGCTTTCTCTGAACTTCCTCTGGGCCCAGAGGGCTCGCCCTCTGCGTCTCGGTCTCGGCGGTGATGAAATCCCTTTTTGTGGGGGGAGTCAAGATTGCTTTCGGGAAAAGGAGAACAGACCGTGGATATGGCAAAGATGCCCCAGACCGGCCGGGAAGTGCGTCTCCGTTCCCGGCCCCAGGGGATGCCTGAGGAGTCCAACTTTGAACTGGTAGAAGTCCCGGTGCCAGCGCCCGGTCCTGGGGAAGTGTTGGTGCAGAATATCTATATGTCGGTGGATCCGTACATGCGAGGACGCATGCGGGAAGGCCCCAGCTACGCCGCCCCCTGGCAGGTGGGCGAAGTGATGCAGGGCGGCTGCGTGGGCCAGGTGATCCAGTCCAACAGCCCGGCACTTGAGGTGGGCGCCTACGTGTTGGGCAACCAGGGATGGCGGGAATATTTCGTCACACGCCCAGACCAGCTCACCCCCATCGACCCCGGTCTGGCGCCCATCCAGGCCTACCTGGGTGTGATGGGCATGCCGGGGATGACCGCCTACGTGGGCCTGCTGGACATCGGCCGTCCCCGCCCCGGGGAGACGGTCTTTGTCTCCGCAGCGGCGGGAGCTGTGGGCTCCGTGGCCTGCCAGATTGGGAAGATCCAGGGGTGCCGGGTGGTAGGCAGCGCCGGCTCGGACGCAAAGGTCGCCTGGTTACTCAACGAGGCCCGCATCGACAGCGCCTTCAACTACAAAACCGTGGCGGATCTGACCGCGGAGCTGGGCAGTCGCTGTCCTGATGGGATCGACGTCTACTTCGACAACGTGGGCGGGGATCACCTGGAAGCGGCCCTGGCCCACATGAATCGGCACGGCCGCATCGTGGCGTGTGGCATGATCTCGGTCTACAACGCCACCGAGCCGGTCTGCGCACCCCGGAACCTCTTCCAGGTGGTGGGCCAGCGGCTGACCATTCAGGGCTTTACCGTCGGTGACCACGGGGAGCGGCGGGAGATGTTCTACAGGGATATGGGTCGCTGGATCCAGGAAGGGCGGATCCGGTGGAAGGAAACCGTTGTGGAGGGTATCGAGAACGCCCCCAGGGCCTTCATCGGCCTGTTCAAGGGCGAAAACTTCGGCAAGATGCTGGTGAAGATCGGCCCCGATCCCGCAGCATAGTAAATCCCGGCGGAAATCGCCGATGTGTTCCACCGGCGGTCGTGCCGCCGAATTTCTGCCCTGGTATTTGCGCCGGACTGACCATAGGAGTGTCCTGTCAAGTCTGATTTGATGGGTTGGAAGAAGTTCGACTTTTGGCATAAGTCGAACTTTTGAACCATCCTTTCACGATTGACAGAAGAGTAGGTTGAGCAACCCGAAGTTGAAAGGAGCGTCTTGATGCGTGTCATCGTCGTCATTGGCGTACTGCTGTCGCTGCTGCTGGTTGCCTGTGGCACGCCCGCGGCAAAGCGAGAGAATGGAGAGATCCAGCAGCGTCCCGTCGTGACTATCTATAAACCGCCGACCTGAGGCTGCTGTGGCAGCTGGAGTCGCCACGTGGCGGAAAACGGCTTTACGGTGCAGGAGAAAAACATGTCCGATTTGGCCGCCGTCAAAGCCCACTATCAGGTTCCTCCCGCGCTCCAGTCCTGCCATACAGCCATCGTGGATGGCTATGTGATCGAAGGTCATGTGCCGGCTGCCGAAATCGACCGCCTGCTTCGGGAGCGGCCGGCCCTTGCCGGCCTGGCCGTGCCCGGCATGCCGGTCGGCTCACCTGGCATGGAAGTGGAAGGATATGCGCCCGAGCCGTTCCATGTGCTCGCGTTCGATTCCACCGGTAGAACCCAGGTCTACGCCCGCTACGGCGAGTAGGGTTGGATGAAAAGGTCCGTTGACATCGAAGGGGAAGGATGGCCGGGGACGATAGCGAGGCCGGAAACTTCGAAAGCATAGCAGGGAGGGTGCTGCCCTCCCTGCCCAGAGCTCCAGAAGCCAGATTGCCTTTAATCTATAATCTATTATCTCTAGTGGAGGTTGGGTGTTCTTGAGTCGGTGTAGTGGCGACGGGTGGACTTGAACCACCGACCTAGGGATTATGAAGCCCTCGCTCTAACCGCCTGAGCTACGTCGCCAGATGGAAGCCGCCGGCCAAATCGGCCAGCGGCTTCTTTCCGAGTAGCGGGGGTAGGATTCGAACCTACGACCTCCGGGTTATGAGCCCGACGAGCTACCTCTGCTCTACCCCGCGTCGCTTACGGCCTATACTATAACATACCTCCACCCCACGGTCAAATTTCAATTCCGCCGAATGGATTTCACCTTCGGCGGCCCACATCGGGCAAGATCACCCCGACCACGGCACGGCCCATCTCCGGTAGGGGCCGCTCCCTGTGGCGGCCCGTCACGCCCCCATCCAGCCGGGAGCCCCTTGGCCGCGGGCGGGCCCCTGTGCCCGCCCCTACACCATCAACCCTCGGGTATAGAGCAGCCACATGCCCAACCCGTAGAGCATGAAAATCAACAAGGCATCCACCTCGATGAAAAGGAGCCGGTGCTCAATGCGGGCCACGTTGCCGAAAAGTCCCAGGGCCGTGAGGGTCACCCCCAACATTGCGGCCAGGGTCATGGTGGGATCGATGTCCGCCAAAAACGTCCCCTGGGTGTAGAAGAAATCGGTCAGGCCCAGGGCAAAAATGTTGAAGCAGTTGCTGCCGAAGAGGTTGCCGATGGCCAGGTCGAAGGCACCGATGCGGGCGGCCGCGATGGTAGTCACCAGCTCCGGCAGAGAGGTCACAATGGCCACCAGGGCTGCACCCACAAAACCGGTGCTGATGCCTGTGGCCTCGGCAATGCCCTTGGAACTGCTCACCAGCCAGGGCGTCACCACCACCAACACACCCGTAGCCACCAGAAAGCCCACGATGGCCCACGCCAGGCTGGGCAGGCCGGCCTGATCGGCGTCCAGCTCGGCCTCCGCAGCAATACCCGGGTTGTTGCTGTTGAGCAGCCAGACGCCGCCCACGTAAACCGCCATCAGGGAGAGGCTATCCAGCCCAATCCAGCCCACGGCCCAGGGCAGCTCGGCCAGGATGAAGAAGACCGACAGACTACCCAGCAGAACGGCCAACCCACCGCTGATGGCATGGTTGCGCAGCACCACCCGCAGGATGCGCCCCCGCCGCACCACCAGGTCCAGGAGGCCCAACATGAACATGTTGAACATGCAGCTTCCGAAGATGTTGCCCGCGGCCAGGTCGGGCACCGTCTGGTTGATGGCGCTGATGGTCGTCAGCAGTTCCGGCAGGGAGGTGGCCGCAGCCAGGAGCAAAGTGCCGATGAACATGCCCCCCAGGCGAGTGCGGATGGCGATGACATCCCCGTATTGGGCCAGCTTCTGGGCAGCCACCACCACGATGGCTGCGCTGACCACGAAGGTCAACCAAATCATGCATTGGCCTCCGGCGTGGATTTGGGGTGGACGGTCCCCTTGAAGAGGGAGAGCTCCCACGACGCCAGGATACCCGTGTTGGGGGCCTCCAGATCCCCCACAATCTGCTCCACGGCCCGCAGACAGTGGCGCACCGTCTCCAGGTCGGGCACCACGGTGAAGAGGGTGTAGTGGCCCTGTTGAATGCGCTCGGCCAGGACGGGAAAGCCGAAGGTGTAACGGGCACCCAGCACCTGCACCCGGCGACGATGGAGGCCGCTGCTCTCCACGATGGTCACCCCGCCGACACCCAGGGCGTGCCAGGCATCCAGGACCGGATCCAGTTGATCCGGGTCATCCAGAACACACATAACCATGTGCACGGCTACCTCCCCGTTGACATTGCTACACTATCTTTGCGCTTTATCTTCAGCCACAGATGACACAGATGACTTCACTGCAAAAGTGAAATCTGTGGTTTCTGCAAGGGCATCACGCTTAAATCTGCTGGGCCAGTTCGCTGCGCTGGAACGAGCGGCCGCCAAACCAGATCAACCCCGCGTCGATGGCCCAAAAGGCAATGCCCAGGATGAAAACTGGGATGGGGCTGAAGTAGAGGAGGCCGGCGGCCTGGCCGACGATCAGCCCAACAATGGGAATGACGATGAGGCCGCCCAGCTGGTACGCCTCCTGGAAGGTGTCCACCTGTGCCGAAATCATGACCGTGAAGCCCAGGCCCATCCCGGCCACGGCCGGCGCCACCCAGAGGGCCAGCACCCACCACATGGCGTTGGGGAAAAAGATCTGCTGCATGGCAGGCCAGGCAGCCCAGTTGACCACCACGCTGTAGAGGGCGAACCCGATCCAGGCGATGGCCACCGCCGGGATCCAGGCGGCCAACAGCTTGGCCACGAAGAGCTCCCGGTCGGTGGTGGGCGTGTAGAGCAAGGCCTCCAGGGTCTTGCGCTCCTTTTCGCCGGCAAAGCTGTCGGCTGCCACCACGCTGGCCACCATCAAGGGCAACACCAGGTACATGGGCGCCAGATAGTAGACCACCAGCAAGACCACCGCCCGCTGGGTTTCATTGTACGCCAGCAGCGGCACCCGCAAATTGTCTGGCATCTGTTGGATGTAGCGCTCCATGCGCAAGGCCTGCTCATTGCCGGGAATCTGGGCCAGCCAGGGCAGGGAGGCCGCCAGGGCCGGCACCAGCACCATCAGGATCAACGGCACCACGGTCAGGGGGATGATCACCCCTTTGCTCTGGCGGACAATTTTCAGATCTTTGCGTACAATGGCCCAGATGGCACGCCAGTTCATGCCACCTCCTCCGATGTCTCATGGGTCTCTTCATGGAGGGCAAAGTAGACGTCCTCCAGGGTGGGCTCCTGGTACATGATGCGATAGATGGGCACCTGCTCCTGGGTCAGGCTGGCCACCAACGTGGGCACCGACTCCCGCTCCACGCCGGCCAGCTGCAACACGTCGCCGTTGTGGTGGATGTCGGCCACGTAGGGCAGCTCCCGCAGGACGGCCAGGGCCGTGGGCAGGGCCGTCGCCTCGGTTTCGATCTCCAGGCGCTGGCCACGCATGACCTGGCGCGCCAGTTCGGTCGGCGTCCCCAGGGCCAGCAGCCGCCCCTGTCGCAGAACGGCCACCCGGTCACAGAGCTTTTGGGCTTCGGCCAGGTTGTGGGTGCAGAGGAAGACGGTGCGCCCTTCTGTCCGGCTCAGATGGAGGACCAGCTCGTGGAGTTGGCGGGTGGCCACCGGGTCCAGGCCGGCGGCCGGCTCGTCCAGGAAGAGGAGCTCCGGCCGGTGGAGCAGGGCCCGGGCCAGGGCCAGCCGCTGCTTCATGCCCTTGCTGAAGCTGCCCACCCGTTCCTGCTCCCGGCCGACCAGGCCAAAGGTGGCGAGCAGCTCTTCTACCCGCGCCCGAACCTGGCGCCGGGGCACGGCATAGAGGTCCGCGTAGATGGTCAGATTGTCCCAGGCACTCAGGCGTTCGTCCAGGGAGGTGGTCTCGGTGAGGACGCCCGTGCGGCGGCGCAGGGCCGGCCCCTCGGCCACGGGATCTAGGCCCAACACCTTCACCTGGCCCGCGCTGGGGGGCAACAGGCCGTTCAACAGGCGCACGGTAGTGGTCTTGCCGGCGCCGTTGTGGCCGAGGAAGCCAAAAATCTCGCCCTGCCGGACGTCCAGGGTCAGGGCATCCACGGCCAGGGTCTGGCCGAAACGACGGCTCAACTGTCGGGCGATAATGACGGCGGTCATCCCTGTCTCCAGCAAGTGGGCGATACTGCCCTCACTCTGCCATGGAAACGCCTCGACGTCAACATGGGCGACGGCCCGCCACACCCACCACCCCGTCGGTCCGGTCTCCTGGTCGGACAAAGATACCCGCGGCCCCCAGGCACCCCCGTCACGCAGGGATGTGTGACCTGCGCTTCACAAGACAACGTCCCGGGGCTTGCTGCCCCGGGACGTTGTCCCAACGCGGCGACCAAACTGCTGCCGGATTCATTCGCCAGCCTGGGAGCGGCCGTTCTTGATGGCAGCCTGGGCAGCGGCCAGCCGGGCGATGGGCACCCGGAAGGGGCTGCAGCTCACGTAGTCCAGCCCGATCAAGTGGCAGAACTCAATGCTGTCCGGGTCGCCGCCGTGCTCGCCACAGATGCCCACGTGGAGATCGGGGCGGGTCTGGCGGCCCATGTTCACCGCCATCTGAATCAGCTTGCCCACGCCCGAGCGGTCCAGCTGCTGGAACGGGTTGTGGGGCAGGATGCCCTCCTCCACGTACTGGATCAGGAACTTGGCCTCGGCATCGTCCCGGCTGATGCCGAAGGTGGTCTGGGTCAGGTCGTTGGTGCCAAAGCTGAAGAACTCGGCCTCGCTGGCCATTTCGTCTGCGGTCAGGGCAGCCCGGGGCACCTCGATCATGGTGCCGAACTTGTAGCTCACCGAGTTGCCCATCTCTCCGAAGACCTCCTTGGCCACCGACTCCACGATCTCCCGCATGCGCTTCAGCTCGTTGACGTGGCCGGCCAGGGGGATCATGATCTCAGGGTGGACGTCCACGCCTTCCCGCTTGACTCGGACGGCCGCCTCCAGGATGGCCCGCACCTGCATCTCGGTGATCTCGGGCATGACCACGCCCAACCGGTCGCCCCGCAGGCCCAGCATGGGGTTGGCCTCCCGTAGGGCCTCCACCCGGCTGAGGATATCCTCCTTCTGGCGCACTTCGGCCAGGGCCTGGTCGATCTCTCTCAGGGTGTGGTAGTGTTGCAGGCGCACCTTCAGGTCGGCCAGATCCTGGACCAACTGGTCATAGGAGGGCAGAAACTCGTGTAGGGGCGGATCCAGCAGGCGGATGATCACCGGCTGGCCGTCCATGGCCCGGAAGATGCCCTCGAAGTCGGCCCGCTGCATGGGCAACAGCTTCTCCAGCGCGGCGATGCGCCGGGCCTTGCTGCGGGCCATGATCATCTCCTGGACGATGGGCAGCCGCTCCTCTTCGAAGAACATGTGCTCGGTGCGGCAGAGGCCGATGCCTTCGGCGCCGTAGCGGCGAGCCCGCTCCGCGTCCTTGGGGTAGTCGGCATTGGCCCAAACGCCCAGCTTGCGGATCTCGTCGGCCCAGCCCAGGAGGGTGTTCAGCTCCACCTCCCGCTCGAAGTCCGGCTCCTGGGTCTCCAGCTTGCCCAGGAAGACCTCGCCGGTCCCCCCGTCGATGCTCAGCCAATCGCCCTCCCGGACCTCCACGGTGGCGGTTTCAGTCTGGACCACAAAGAGGCGCTGCTCCACGTTGATCTGAAGGGATTCGGCACCGCAGACGGCCGGCTTGCCGAACTGGCGGGCCACCACCGCGGCGTGGCTGGTGGCGCCCCCCCGGCTGGTGAGGATCCCCTGGGCCGCGATCATGCCATGGACGTCATCAGGCTTGGTCTCCGGCCGGATCATGATGACCGGCTTGCCTTCCCGGCCCCACTTTTCGGCCGTGTCCGCGTCGAAGACGGCCAGGCCCACAGCCGCACCGGGGCTGGCGTTGACGGCCTTTTCCACCAACAGGCGTCCCTCCGCAGCCGCCTGCTGTTTTACCTCAGCGCTGAACTGGGGATGGAGCAACATGTCCACCTGATTGGGCTGGACCCGCAGGAGCGCCTCTTCCCGGGTGATCAGCCCCTCGTTGGCCATGTCCACCGCGATCTTGATGGCGGCCCGGGCTGTACGCTTGCCATCCCGGGTCTGGAGCATCCAGAGCTTGCCCCGCTCGATGGTGAACTCCACGTCCTGCATGTCCCGGAAGTGGCGCTCCAGCTTCTCCACAATTTCCAGGAATTGCTGGTAGACCTGGGGCATTTCCTGCTGGAGCTGGCTGATGGGCTGGGGGGTGCGGATGCCGGCCACCACATCTTCGCCCTGGGCGTTGATCAGGTAGTCGCCGTAAAGCTCCTTGGCGCCGGTGACCGGGTTGCGGGTGAAGGCGACGCCGGTGCCGCTGTTTTCGCCCATGTTGCCGAAGACCACCATCTGGATGTTCACCGCGGTGCCCAGATCGTGGCTGATGCCGGTGGCGTTGCGATAGTCCACCGCACGCTTGCCGAACCAGCTGTTGAAGACGGCCCGGGTGGCCAGCTCCAACTGCTCATAGGGATCCTGGGGAAACTCCCGGCCGGCGAAGGCCGCCACCAGGCCCTTGAAGCGCTCGGTGATGCGCTGCCATTCCTCGGCCGTGAGCTCGATGTCCAGGCGGACACCCCGCTCCTTTTTGACCTCCGCGATGACCTCTTCGAAGGGTTCATCGGGCACGCCCAGCACCACCGCGCCGAACATCTGGACCAGGCGGCGGTAGGAGTCGTAGACGAAGCGGGGATCTTGGGTCAGCTCGATCATGCCCTGGGCCGTCTCGTCATTGAGGCCGATGTTCAGCACCGTGTCCATCATGCCGGGCATGGAGAACTTGGCGCCGGACCGGCAGGAGACAAAGAGGGGGTTGCTGGGGTCTCCAAACCGTTTGCCTGTCACTTCCTCCAGGCGATGCATGGCCTCCACTTCCTGCTCCCACATGCCCGGCGGAAACTTGCGGTCGTGGGCCAGGTAGGCGTTGCATGCCTCGGTGGTGACGGTGAAACCCGGCGGCACGGGAATGCCCAGCCGGGTCATCTCGAACAGGTTGGCACCCTTGCCGCCCAGGAGAGCCTTCACGTCGTCCCAGCTCTTGGGCTGCAGGTACGCCTCAACCTCGTCCAACTCCGAGAACATGTACACCCATTTTTTGCCGGCCTGGGTGCCGGCCGCTTCTGCACCACTCTGTCGTTCTGCCACAGCTGTTGCCATCGGACTTCTCCTTGGTATGCACCGTCTTCAGAACGGATCACCGCTTTCACAGATCTTCCACCCAGTGAGAGACCTGGTACACTCTGGCGTAAATACCACGGCAGAAATTCGGCGGCACTACCTCTGGTGGAAACTGTCGGCGAATTTCTGCCGGGATTTACTAGGCAGGCCTGTCTGGGGGACAGGCCTGGATCGCGCAACAGGGTTCGCGCCCCAGTCTAAAGAAAAATCTCTCCAGATGCGCCGGGCATCTGGAGAGATTGGGCACTGGTCAGCCGGTGGGTTTCCCCCCTGGCCAGCTGGCCAGGGTTCCGGAAGTGATCCCAGAGGGAGAAGTGAGGTGGTGCAGATGGCATCTACCAGACTCGCGGGGCGATGGGGATCCACTGGGCATCCCGGATGAGCTGGTACAGGATGGGCCCGTAGCTGAGCAGGATCAGGGCGATGGCGCCGTTGAGCCACGGCCACCAGGTATCCAGCCAGGCCGGCGCCGGCTTGGGATCCAGGGGCTCGGCTACCGGCATTTCCACCGGCGCGTCCAGCTTGCGGGGCAGGAGCACGGTGGCGAAGATGACCAGGAAGAAGAGGGTGGCACTGATGGTCAACAGCCCCACGCCCAACACAGACTCCAGCAGGTAGGGCGTCCAGGCGGCAGATGCGTAGGGAGCATCCCCCAGCATAGTGCGCCGGGGCACGCCGAAGCGTAGCCCTAACAGGTGGTAGGCGTTGGCGAAGAGAAGCATGCCGAAGAACCAGGTCCAGGCCTGGGCCCGGGCCAGCCAGGGGGTAAAGAGCTTGTGGCCCGTGAGCTTGGGCACCAGCCAGTAGCAGATGCCGAAGAAGGTGAGGGTGGTGGCCGAGCCCACGGTCAGGTGGAAATGGCCGGGCACCCAGGCGGTATTGTGGACCACCAGGTTCATGTCGTAGGAGGCGTTGGTGATGCCGCTGATGCCGCCGAAGGCGAAGAGGATCATGGCCAGGTTCTGGGCAGCGTAGGAAGGGTCGCCCCAGTTCAGCTTCCGGATCCAGCCGAACCAGCCCTTGCCGCCCCGCTTGCGTGCGCCCAGCTCCAGGGAGGCCACCACGGTGAAGGCGGTAATCAGGCTGGGGAAGGCCACGCCCAGGGTCAGGATGGTGTGGAGGAACTTCCAGCCCTGGGGAATGCCCGGGTCGGTGTACTGGTGGTGGAAGCCCACGGGCACGGAGAGCACCAGGAAGAGCCAGAAGACGAAGCGGGCCAGGGGCTCGCTGAACATCTTGCCGTCCGTCTGGGCAGGCAGCATGCCGTACCAGGAGAGGTAGGCCGGCAAGAGCCAGAAATAGACCAGGGGGTGGCCGAAGTACCAGAAGAGGGAGCGGGCCAGCAGCGGATCGGTGCCGTCGGTCCAGCCAAAGGCCGCCGGCAGGAGCAGGAAGAGGATCTCCGCGGCTACGCCCAGGGTGGCCAACTGCCACATGACCATGGTGATCAGCGCGCCCAGGGCCAGGAAGGGCGTCCGCACGCCGGGGTTTTCCTTCCGCCAGGCGCCGTAGGTGAAGTAGAGTCCGTAGCCCACGGTCCACGAACCCACCACCAGCAGGGTCAGCCCCACATAGAAGGTCCAGTCGGCCAGCATGGGCGGGTAGAAGGTGTAGAGGACCGAGGCCAGGTTGGCCAACAAGGGGTAGGCGGCCATCAGCAGGCCCACCGCCATCAGGACCAAGGCCAACACGTTGACCCAGGGGTAGCGCAGGGGGCGCTGAAGGCTACGCACCACCACAAAGGTGAAAAATCCACAGATGAAGAAGGTGGTCCACACCAGCGCGTTGAGCACGCCGTGGAGGGTCAACCCCTGGTAGTAGGTCTTGATCACCGGCTGCAGGTAGCTGTAGAGGTTCAGGCCGGCATGTTCCAGGCCCTGGAGCACGCCCAACAGCAGGCCAATGGTCAGGGCGCCGATGCCAATGCCGATGTTCCAGCCCGTCAGCCGATCCACGATCTTGAGGTCGGCGTCGGTCAGAGGCACGGGCGCCGGCGTCGATTGGGCGGGCGCAGCGGGCATGGCTTGTACAGACATAGTTGATTCTCCTCTTGTGCAACGGGTCAGGGAACAGAAGCCCGGCTATCGGACCTGGGCTGTGCTCGCTTGGGTTGGCGCTTCCACGATGATCCGGCCAAACATGATGTGATGAAGCTGGCCACAATATTCGTGGCAGACAAATTCATAGGTGCCCGGCGTATCAAAGCGGGTCTTCAAGGTGGAAATCTGGCCGGGCAGGACCATCATGTTGACATTAGTCTCCATAATTTTAAAACCGTGTTGGACATCCTGGCTGGTGACGTAGAAGGTCACCTCGGAGCCGGCCGGAATGCGAACTTCGTTGGGTGCAAACTGCCAGATCTGGGCGCGCAGGTAGAGCTCATATTTGCCCGGTGCCAGCTCCCGCAGCCCCGGGTTGGCAAAGGGGCTGCCCGGGTCGTACAGGCTTCTTGGGTCGATGCGCTGGTAGACGCCCGGCACCTGGATGCCCATGGCAAAGCCGGAGGCGAGCACCGCCAGCAGAAAGATGGCCAGGATCACCACCGAGATGCGGATCCAGGCCCCTTCGAAACGGTCCACGTGGAGCGCCTCCGCGGGCGTCCCTTCGGCCTCCGGTGCCGGGCCGTGGGTGGGTTCATGTTGGCTCTGGCTTTCCATCGGTTGTTCACTCATTGGGTCGTCCCTCGCGAAATCATGGTCAGGTAGACGTTGCCCCACAGGGCAATGATGATCAGGACATAGACCGCCAACAAGGCGATGGTCCCCTTCGGTGTGTCTGGATCTTTCATGACACGCTCTCCTTGGTTCGTTTCTGTGCTATTTCTTCTTTTCTCGTGGTGTCCGTTCACCCATCTTACCGTAGGTCCGGCCTCCTGGCCGGGCAGGGGTCCCTGCACCTCTGTCACGCAAGGATGCGTGACCTACGTACAACTGTTCCGCCCCATCCTTCTACTCCCTTTCCCTCGCCGGGAGCATAAGCATGATGGAGTTTTTGTGGTGTGCTGCGGCGCAGCACACCACAAAAACAGAGGATTCCTCCCCCTCTCCCCCGCAAAGCGGAAGGACCGGTGGGAGAGGCATGTGTCCCAGGTTTAAAATCGCCGTAACAGGTAGTTCATGTCCGCCGCCATCTCCTCGGCCGTGGTGCCGTAGGGAAAAATCATACGTACGTAGCCCTCCGGATCCACTGCGATGACCACGCTGGTATGGTCCACCGTGTAGGCCGTGCCGGGCTCACCCCGGCGTTCGAAGAAGATGCCAAACTGGCTGGCCACCTGTTGGATCTGGGCCTCGGGGCCGGTGAGGCCCAGGAAGGAAGGGTTGAAATGGGGCAGATAGCTGGCCAGATGCTCAGGCGTGTCCCGCATCGGATCCACGCTGACAAAGAGCACCTGCACCTGCTCCATCTTCCGTTCGCCCAGGATGTCCGCCATGGCAGCCAGGTCGTTCAACGTGGTGGGGCAGACGTCCGGGCAGAAGGTATAGCCGAAGTAGAGCAGGACATACCGGCCCCGGAAGTCGCTCAGGCTGACCGGCTCCCCGGTCATGGCGGTGAGGGTGAAGTCGTCCGCCTGTTGGGGCGACTGGATGAGCACGCCGTGGAGCTCCGGCGGCCGCAGGCGCAGGAGCAGCAGCAGGCCCGCAGCCACGACCAGCATCACGGCCAGACCCAGCACCAGGGGATGGCGCCAGGGGCGACGGGCAACGCGCTGGGTGGCCTGGCCTTCCCGCGTAGGAACGGTCGTTTCCATGGATCGTCACAAACCTCCTGGAGTAAACTCAGCACTCATCTGGGATAGCAGAGGAACAGGTGGGCAGCTTCATAGGCGTAGCGCTGGATCCCTCGGCTGTTCTCCACTTCCCGGACCACCAGGCCGATGTCCCGGCGCAGACGCTCCACCTCCGGCGTGGCCGTGCGGTAGCGGGCCCGGATGATGCCCCAACCGTCCACCAAGACGAAGGTGGGGTCGAACTGGAAGGAGCCGTCGTCCTGGCGTTGGTAGTAGACCCCAAATCCGCCGCCGATCACCTGCTTGAGCAGCGGCTCCTGGCCGGTCACAAAATGCCAGGTGTCGGTGTCCGCCCCCAGCCGCGCCGCATAGTTTTGCAGCGCGGCTGGATCGTCCCGGGTCGGATCAAAGGAAATGGTCACGAAGGAGAGGGGCAACGTCCCCATCTCCAGGCCGGCCAGCTCCTGCTGGAGCCGGGCCATGGCCACGCCGGGATCCGGGCACGGCGCCTGGCAGCCGGTGTAGCTGAAGGTGTAGAGGACCAGACGGCCCCGCAGATCCTCGCTGGTGAGCCGATGGCCGTTTTGGTCCACGAAGGCGTAGCCCGGCGCCAGGGCGATTCGAGGCAACACCTGGATGGGTTGAAAGATCACGAAGGCCAGCAGGCCCAGAATGGGTAAGGCGAACAGGCCGGCCCAAAGCCAGGGCCGCTGGAAGGCAGATCCGGATCCCGGGATCGTGCCGGCTCGCTCGGGCAGGGTAATTCCCTGGGGCATCGATTTCATCGTTAGTCTTCACTGCAACAACACCGCAGAGACGTAGAGCCCGCGGAGTTTTCTCTAAGCTCCCTCTGGATTCCTCTGCGCCCGGAGGGCTCCAGCGAGGAAATCGACATGTGTTGTTCAGTCTACTCCATCACCCCTCCGAAGGCAACCCTGCCTAATGCCAGGCGGAACAGAGGGGCGGAGGCGCGCCCCTGGGCGCCGCCCTATCCGTGCCGGGCGCAGCAAGCAGCGCCCCCACACCAACGTCCCATGCCGACGGGTGGGTAGCCAAATTGGTGTCATGTAGAATTGTTGCCATGTAATTGGGGCGCAGCAAGCAGCGCCCCTACAGCAACGTCCCATGGGCCAACTCTGACGATTGTGAACTATGCCCTGACGCCTGGGGAAGGCGCCCTCCGATGCTGCCGGCGATCCGCTGCCACAGCCGGAGCGACTGTTCGAGCACCTCCGTCAGGACAAGCCAGGTTGAGGCGCTGAGCCCTTCGCCATGGCCGAAATCCCTGCCGGGGATGGTCAGCAGCCAGGCGGGAGGTAGCTCGTCGCGGAAGAGCCGAGCGTGGGCAAGAAGGCCCGCCGGCGATAGGGTATGCCCCCCTCCCTGCATGGAGGACTCCGGATATACCGGCTGCAGCCGCCAGGTGGACAGATCCTTCGCTGTGTCCACGAAGAGGACTGCGACCACCTCCGGCGCGGTGATGTCTATGGCCAGCTCCGGCACCAGCTGATGGCAGGTCTCCAGGCGCACGGGCAGGTTCCGGGCCTGCCAAGAATGGGCCAGGGCCTCGGCCAGAACATATCCTGCTCCATCATCCTGGCGCAGGATATTGCCGTACCCGAGGATCAGCAGGTAGGGCATGGCGACAGCCGCCTCAGACTCCGAGCTACCCATCACGATCGAACCAGCTCGTCTAGCAAGGTGCCATCCGGCCCCAGCAAATGCACCTGAAGAGGCATCTGCCCCATGGCATGGGTCGAACAACTCAGACAGGGATCGAAGAGGCGGATGCCGTGTTCCAGCCGGTTGAGGATACCCGGGCGCAAAGATGGGCCGTCCACATAGTGGCGGGCAATCTGGGTGATGGTCCGGTTCATGGCCAGGTTGTTCTGCCCTGTGGCGATGATCAGGTTCACCTGCTGGAGCACGCCGTCCTCGTCCACATGGTACTCGTGGAAGAGGGTCCCACGGGGTGCCTCGCTGACACCCACCCCCACCAGCTGGTTCACGTCGGCCTTGCTGCGCACGTGGCTGCTGGTGATCTGCGGATCGGCCAGAGTCTCCTGGATCTTTTCCAGGGAAAAGAGGATCTCGATCAGGCGGGCATAGTGGTAATGGAAGCTGCCCGTCACCGGTTTGCCCTGGGGCGCAAGCTGGCGGAAGGCCTGCAGGTGCTCGTCGGCCCGGGGTGTGCCGGCAAAGTCACAGAGGTTAAGGCGGGCCAGGGGCCCCACCCGATACATGCCCTCCTGGTAATGGCCGCCCTTCTCCTGGGCCCTGGGCTTGTAGTAGGGGAACTTCAGGTAGCTCCACGGCTCCACCGCCTCGCCGATGATCTCTCGATAGCGGGCAGGCGGCAAACCCTTCTCCAGGATCTGGCCGTCGCCGTCCATCACCCGCAGCAGGCCGTCGTAGTGCTCCAGCCCACCCTCGGGCGTCACCAGCCCCAGGAAGAGGCTGGAGAAGTCCCCGTAGACGGTCACCTCCTCGGAGAACTGGGGCAGCAGGCGCTGGTACAGGTCCAAGGTCTGCTCCACGATGGCCAGGGCCTCCGGCAGCATCTCCTGGATCCGGGCCCGGTTTTCCTGGCTCAGGGGCTCCCGCACGCCGCCCGGCACCGTCCAGGCCGGGTGGACGCTGCGTCCCCCCAGGATGCGGATCACCTCCTGGCCGAAATGGCGCAGCCGGATGCCGTTGCGGGCGATGTCCGGGTGGCGGGCGATGAGTCCCAAGAGATTCCGCTGGCCAGGATCGCTCTCCATCCCCAGGAGCAGGTCTGGCCCGCTCAGGTGAAAGAAACTCAGCGCGTGGCTTTGGACGATCTGGGCCCAGTTCATCAGCCGGCGCAACTTTTCCGCCGTGGGCGGAATGCGCACGCCTAGGATGGCATCGCCGGCCTTGGCCGAAGCCATCAGGTGGCTGACAGGGCAGATGCCGCAGATGCGTGCGGTGATGCCCGGCATCTCCCAGAAGGTGCGCCCTTCACAGAATTTCTCAAAACCGCGAAATTCGGTGACGTGAAAGCGGGCATCGGTCACCCGGCCGGCGTCGTCCAGGTGAATGGTAATTTTCGCATGGCCTTCGATCCGGGTCACCGGATCGATGATGACGGTGCGTGGCATGGTGCCCCCCAATTCTGGTTGCTCACGTTAGCCGAAGCGACGCATCTCCGGCGGAAGCTCTACCGGCTGCCCGGCCAGCAGCGCGGTCACCGCCGCCCAGATCCGGTCCGGATCCGGCGGGCAGCCTGGCACATAGGCGTCCACCGGGATCACCTGGTGCAGGGGTAGGACCTTGGGCAGCAGGGCCGGCATGACACCGTCCGGCTCGCCGCCGGTGGGAGCCCGCCCCGGCCCTTCCCGATACACCTGGGTGAGGAGGTCGTCCACTGCCAGGCGATTGCGCAGGCTGGTGACGTTGCCGGTCACGGCGCAGTCGCCGAAGCTGACCACGATCCGGCTGTTGGCTCGGATCTCCCGGGCCAGCAACAGATGATCCACATTGGCCACCGCGCACTCCACTAGGGTCACGTCCACGTTGGCCGGGAATTCCTTGGCGTCGGCGATGGGGCTGTAGACCAGCTCCACCTGTCCAGCCAGATCGATGAGCTTCTCGTCCAGGTCCAGAAAGCTCATGTGACAGCCGGAGCAGCCGCCCAGCCAGGCTGTGGCCAGACGCACCTTACTCCGTTGGGCGGGACGCCCCTGGGGCGTTTGCTCAGCTTGTTGGCGTTCCATGGCCCTTTCCTCCCTACTGCTCGCCGGCCGGATAGTGCCACTGTTTCTTGTTGCGCCCATCCAGGATCCAGCGCAGGAAGTCGTGTTGCTTTTCCATCTCCGCCACGGTGACGCCCCGAGTGGTCAGGGCGCCGGTGGGGCAGACCTGGACACACTTGCCACAACTGGTGCAGCTCTGGCTGGTTCCCCAGGGCTGGTTCAGGTCGGCGATGATACGGCTGTTCACGCCCCGCCCCATCACATCCCAGACGTGGGCCCCCTCGATCTCGTCGCAGACCCGGACACAACGGGTGCAGAGGATGCAGCGGTTGTGGTCCAGCACGAAGCGATCGTGGCTGGCGTCCACCGGCAGATCCGGGTTCAAGTAGGGATAGCGCACATGGTCCATCCCCAGGTTCACCGCCTGATCCTGGAGCTCGCAGTGGCCGTTCATGACACAGACGGCGCAGACGTGGTTGCGCTCGGCGAAGAGCAACTCCAGGATCATACGGCGGTACTTGAGGAGCCGATCACTGTGGGTGCGGACCACCATCCCCTCCTGCACGGGCGTGACGCAGGAGGCCAGCAGCCGGTTGCTCCCCTCCACCTCCACCAGGCAGAGGCGGCAGCCCCCCCGCTCGCTCAGACCCTCCAGGTGACAGAGGGTCGGGATCTGAATGCCCAACTCTTCCAGCAGGCCCAGCAGGGATTGTCCCTCCTGGGCGCTGACCAGTTCATCGTTGACCGTGAGTGTAACAACCGACATCAGTTCACCTCCCCGGAGATGGAGCCGTTCTCGGCCAGGGCCTGGGCGTGAAGCCGGTCAGGCCATTCCAGAACGGGCACCTGGTCCAGGCTGCAGACGCCGGCGGGGCAACGCCGCTCGCGGATGTGGGCCTCGTACTCGTCCCGGAAGTAGTGCAGGGTGCTCAGGACCGGATTGGGGGCAGACTGGCCCAGGCCACAGAGGCTGGTCTCCTGCACCATGACGCAGAGCTCCTCCAGGGTGGCCAGGTCTGCCGGGGTGGCGCTGCCATCGGTAATGCGCCGGAGCAATTCGTACATCTCCACCGTCCCCACCCGGCAGGGCACACACTTGCCGCAGCTCTCGTCCATACAGAATTCCATGAAAAATTTGGCCACATCCACCATGCAGCTGCGGTCGTCCATGACGATCAAGCCGCCGGAGCCCATGATGGAGCCCAGGGCCCGTAGGCTCTCGTAGTCCACGGGTGTGTCCAGGAACTGGGCGGGGATGCAACCGCCACTGGGGCCGCCGGTCTGGGCCGCCTTGAAGGTGCCCCCGTCGGGGATGCCGCCGCCGATGTCAAAGACGATCTCCCGCAGGGTGATGCCCATGGGCACTTCGATGAGGCCGGTGGTGGCCACCTTGCCGGCCAGGGCGAAGATCTTGGTGCCCTTGCTCTTCTCCGTGCCAATGCTGGCGAACCAGCCCGCGCCGTGGGTGATGATGGGCGCCACGTTGCCCAGGGTTTCCACGTTGTTGATCAGGGTAGGCATGCCCCACAGGCCCCGCTGGGCGGGATAGGGTGGCCGGGGTACCGGCTGACCCCGGCGACCCATGATGGAGGCCATGAGGGCGGTCTCCTCGCCACAGACGAAGGCCCCCGCGCCGATGCGCACGTCGATGCGGAAATTGAAGTTGCTGTCCAGGATACGGCTGCCCAGGAGCCCCCGGCGCTCGGCCGCGCGGATGGCCCGCTCCAGCCGTTTGGCGGCGATGGGGTATTCCCCCCGCACGTAGATGTAGCCCTGTTCCGCGCCCACGGCATAGCCGGCAATGGCCATGCCCTCCAACACTCGGTGGGGATCCGACTCCATCAGGGTGCGGTCCATGTAGGCACCGGGATCGCCCTCGTCGCCGTTGGCGACCACAAACTTGCGGGGGCCCGGCGCCTTGCGTACCAAGTCCCACTTGAGGCCGGTAGGGTAACCGGCGCCGCCCCGGCCCCGCAGGCCGCTGCGGATGATCTCGCCGCACACCTCTTCAGGCGTCATCTCCCGAAGGGCAAAGGCCAGGGCCGAGTAGCCGTCCCGAGCCACATAATCCTCCAACCGTTCCGGGTCGATGAGACCACTGTTGGAGAGGACCACCTTATGTTGTTTGGCAAAAAAGGGAATGTCCAGGGGCAACACATGCTCCTGGACCGGCTCACCGCCCTGCACATGTTGTTGGACAATGCGGCGGGCTGCATCCGGCGTGACATTTTCGTAGAGAAGATCCGGCTCCCCCTGGCGCTGGACGGTGACCACCGGCCCGCGACTGCAGGGCCCCATACAGCCGGTGGAAACCACCTGGACCTCCGCGTTCAACTCCCGGCGGGCGATCTCATCCTGCAGCGCATCGGCCACAGCGGTGCCGCCCGATGACAGACAGGGTGTGCTGGCACAACAGAGCAGCCGGCAGCGGAAACCCTGCTGCCGCTCCTGCTCCCGTTGGGCCATGTTCTCCAGGTCAGCTCGATTCATGGTTTGCACGCTCCCTTCAGTGGACCATTAGCCGGCCACGGATTCCGGCTGGGAAGTGGCCAGCAGGGCCTTGAGCCGGCTGAGGGTGGACTCTGGCGTCTCCCGGCCCAGGACTTCGCCATCCACCACAATCACCGGCGCCAGTCCACAGCTGCCCAGGCAGCGGGCCGTGGCGACGCTGAGCTTGCCATCGGGCGTGGTCTGTCCCGGTTCCACCCCGAACTCGGCCTGCAATGAGGCGACGATTTCGGCTGCCCGCTTGACGTAACAGGCCGTCCCCATGCAGACGATGCAGGTATGTTCTCCCTGGGGTTTCAGGGAGAAGAAATGGTAAAAGGTAGCTACTCCGTAGACCCAGCTCAGGGGCAGCTTGAGCTGGCGGGCCACGTAGATCAGGAGATCCTCTTCCAGGAAACCAAAGGCCTCCTGGGCGGTGTGCAACACCTCGATCAGGGCATCCTGCTGATACTGGAAGCGCTTCAACGTCCGATCGATCAACTTGAAGCGGGGGTCGCCGCTGGGATGCGCCTCGCCCTCGCTCCGGCGGGGCGAGCGTTTGGCAGTCGGTCTGGCAGCCATACGCGTCCTTTCCAAAACTGGAACCCACGGATGCACCGGCCCTGCGCCGGGCAGGCATTTTCCCGGCATGTTTACTGTACCGGAGAATGGGGCATCTGGCGTCGGGCAACTGGGGAGACCTGGCCCTACCCGGCTGGCCGGTCTTGCCCCTGGCCAGTTGGCCAGGAGGCACCCCCTTGCCGCAGGGGCGGCCCCCAGTCCGCCCGGCGTCGCCAGCCCCCATGGACGCTGGGCCCCCCCCAGATCTGGCCGCCTCCGGCCCGCCGGACATACAGGAGCAGCGGGCATCTGGCATTCCGCCCCAATCCATGGCATAATAGAAGAGCAGACAACCGAATATCTGCGGGCTGATACGGCGCAGCGAGAGAGGGCCTGCTCTGCCAGGACGCCGAAGGTGCAAGCCGATGTGGCAGCCACACCACGCCGGTGACACTCTCAGGCAAAAGGATCGTTGCGCATAAGCCACTCTGGAAAGCCTCCCGCCCCACGGGACGGGAGCACCGACGGGGCAATTCTCACCTGGCGGACAGGTGGGGACAATCTCTCAGGTTTACGACAGAGCAAACGGGCATCCTTTTGAAGTGCCCGTTTTTTGTTGCCTATTTTTGTCGCCTATTTTCGTTGCCTGTCTTCGGATATCATCCGTCCGTGGCCTCATTCGTGGGCCCTCCGTTTGTCAGGCAAGCAATGATGGCTCAGAAGTTGGACTTCTGGCAGAAGCCCAACTTCTCCCGCCCCCCAATCTAACCTGATAGGCCACTATGACGTCACCACAGGAGGGAGCAAGACCATGACCCTGTCTAACGTACTGGATCCTGCCTTCGACCCATCCCCCAAGGACCCTGCCGCCGATCCCCAGGCCCGGCAGGCGCTGCTCCACCCCCAGGACACCTTCCCACGCCGCCACCTGGGCCCCACCCCGGCTGCGGTGGCCGAGATGCTGGCCACCATCGGCGTCTCCTCCCTGGAAGAGCTCATCGACCAGGCCGTGCCGGCCAACATCCGCCTGCAGCGCCCCCTGGATCTGCCGCCCCCCCGCACCGAAAGTCAGATCCTGGCCGATCTGCGGGAGCTGGCCAGCCAGAATGAGCTTTTCCGCTCCTTCATCGGCATGGGCTACTACGGCTGCATTACCCCGCCGGTGATCCAGCGCAATATCCTGGAAAACCCGGGCTGGTACACCCACTACACCCCATACCAGCCCGAAATTGCCCAGGGCCGCCTGGAGGCGCTGCTCAACTTCCAGACCATGGTCTGTGACCTCACCGGCCTGGAAATCGCCAACGCCTCCCTGCTGGACGAAGGCACCGCGGCCGCCGAAGCCATGACCATGTGCAAACGGGCCCAACGCCGCTCCACCGCCAACACCTTCTTCGTCTCCGAAAAGTGCCACCCCCAGACCATCGCCGTGGTGCAGACCCGGGCCGAACCCTTTGGCTTTCAGGTGGTGGTGGGCGATCCCGCGAGTTACGACTTCAGCCGGCCCACCTTCGGCGCCCTTCTCCAGTACCCGGACACCGAAGGCAACATCGATGACTACGCGAATTTCGTGGGGCGGGCCCACCAGGCCGGCGCCCTGGTGGTGGTGGCCACCGACCTGCTGGCCCTCACCCTCCTGCGCCCACCCGGCGAGTTCGGCGCCGACATCGCCGTGGGCAGCAGCCAGCGCTTCGGCGTACCCATGGGCTACGGCGGCCCCCACGCCGCCTTCATGGCCACCACCGACGCCCTCAAGCGCCTCATGCCCGGCCGCCTGGTGGGCGTCTCGGTGGATGCCAACGGCGCGCCCGCCTTCCGCCTGGCCCTCCAGACCCGGGAGCAGCACATCCGCCGGGAAAAGGCCACCAGCAACATCTGCACGGCCCAGGTGCTCCTGGCCATCATGGCCTCCATGTATGCGGTCTACCACGGCCCAGACGGCCTGCGCACCATCGCCCGCCGGGTGCAACTCCTGACCACAGTCCTGGCCCAGGCATTGCGCCAGGCCGGCTACACCCTCAACGACGGCCCCATCTTCGACACGCTGAAGATCACCGCCGGCCCTCGCAGCCAGGCTGAGATCCTGGAAGCGGCCCGCCAGCGGCGCATCAACCTGCGGGCCTACCCCGACGGCGCAGTGGGGCTCTCCCTGGATGAGGCCACCACGCCGGAGGAGCTGGAAGCCCTGCTCCAGATCTTCGGCGCCCAGGCGGACGTGAACGCCCTGGCCGCAGAGGCGGATCTGAGCTACCCGGTGCCCCTGGCCCGCACCAGTGATTTCCTCACCCATCCGGTCTTCCACCGCCATCACTCCGAGACGGAGATGCTGCGCTACATCTTCCGGCTCCAGGGGCGGGACATTTCCCTGGCCCACTCCATGATTCCCCTGGGCTCCTGCACCATGAAGCTCAACGCGACCACCGAGATGCTGCCCATCACCTGGCCGGAATTCGCGCACCTGCATCCCTTCGTGCCTCGGGAACAGGCCCAGGGCTACGCCAAGCTCTTCCGCCGACTGGAAGCCATGCTGGCCGAGATCACCGGCTTCGACGCCGTCTCCCTCCAGCCCAACGCCGGCTCCCAGGGCGAGTACGCCGGCCTGCTGCTCATCCGGGCCTATCATCAGGCCCGGGGCGAAGGCCACCGCCACATCTGCCTCATTCCCGCCTCGGCCCACGGCACCAACCCGGCCAGCGCAGTGATGGCCGGCATGACCGTGGTGGTGGTGCGCTGTGACGAGAACGGCAACGTGGACCTGGATGACCTGCGGGCTAAGGCCGAGGAGCACAGCCAGGAGCTGGCGGCCATCATGGTCACCTACCCCTCCACCCACGGCGTCTTCGAAGAGGGCATCGTGGAACTCTGCCGCATCGTCCACCAACATGGCGGCCAGGTCTACATGGACGGCGCCAACATGAACGCCCAAGTGGGCCTCTGCCGCCCCGGCGACATGGGCGCGGACGTCTGCCACCTGAACCTCCACAAGACCTTCTGCATCCCCCACGGCGGTGGCGGCCCGGGGATGGGCCCCATCTGTGTCGCAGCGCACCTGGCACCCTTCCTGCCCAACAGCCCGGTGGTGCCCGGCGTGGGCGGCGAAGAGAGCGTGGGGGCAGTCTCGGCCGCGCCGTGGGGCAGCCCCAGCATCCTCCCCATCTCCTACGCCTACATCGCCATGATGGGGGCGGCCGGCCTGACCGCCGCCACCAAAATCGCCATCCTCAACGCCAACTACATCGCCGCCCGTCTGGAACCCCACTACCCAGTCCTCTACAAGGGGGCCCAGGGGCGGGTAGCCCACGAATGCATCATCGACGTGCGGCCGCTGAAGGCCGTGGGCGTGGAAGTGGAGGATATCGCCAAACGCCTGATGGACTTCGGCTTCCATGCCCCCACCATGTCCTTCCCGGTGCCGGGCACGCTGATGATCGAGCCCACCGAGAGCGAGTCCAAGGAGGAGCTGGACCGCTTCTGCGACGCCATGATCGCCATCCGGGAGGAGATCCGGGCCATCGAGCGAGGCGAGATGGACCCGGAGGACAACCCACTGAAGGGCGCGCCCCACACGGCCCAGATGGTCGCGTCCGATATCTGGAACCACCGCTACTCTCGAGAGCAGGCCGCCTTCCCCGCGCCCTGGGTGCGGAAGGCCAAATTCTGGCCCCCGGTGGCCCGCATCGACAACGTCTACGGCGACCGCCACCTGGTCTGCACCTGCCCACCCCTGGAAGCCTACGCCTGAAGGACAGCCCCTGGCGTTTACCCTGTCGGTTGGGGCAAGGATCTCCCCCTTGCCCCGCCGGCCTGTTCTTTCGGGTCCACAGCCCCTAACATCTGCTTTAACTTTTCTCCAGAACTTCTCCACATTTCCCCGCTAGACTGAAGATGGACGGTGAAAGCGGTCGCGGCGCCAGCCGGGACTGGCCATCCATGGTCGTCCTTCGTTCAGCAGTGGACTCATGATCAAGGGGAAATCGTCGTGAGCAGTCAGAGACAACAGGACAGCGCCAGCCCGGTTCCTGTGGTAGAGATCCAGAATGTCACCAAGACCTACGTCATGGGCAAAAACCAGGTCCACGCCCTGCGGGGCGTCTCCTTCCGGGTGGACGCTGGCGAGTATGTGGCCATCATGGGGGCCAGTGGCTCGGGCAAGAGCACCCTCATGAACCTCATCGGCCTGCTGGATCGGCCCACCAGCGGCACCTACCGGATCCGGGGCACGGAGGTCAGCAAACTGGGCAAGGGTCGGCTGGCAGACCTGCGCAACCGGGAGATCGGCTTCGTCTTCCAGCGCTTCAACCTCCTGGCCCGCGCCCCGGCCCGGCGCCAGGTGGAACTGCCCCTTTTCTACGCCGGCGTGCCGCCCCGCCAGGCCCGGGAGATGGCCCTGCGCGCCCTGGAGCGGGTGGGCCTGGCCGACCGGGCCGACCATCGGCCGGACGAGCTGTCGGGTGGCCAGCAACAGCGGGTGGCCATTGCCCGAGCCCTGGTCAACAACCCTAGCCTGGTCCTGGCCGACGAGCCGACGGGCGCCCTGGATTCCAAGACCGGCGCCGAGGTGATGGCCCTCTTCCGGGAGCTCAATGGGAACGGCATCACCCTCATCGTGGTCACCCACGACATCAGCGTGGCCAGCCAGGCCCGGCGCATCATCACCCTCCACGACGGCCAGATCGTCTCCGACCGGCCTGGCCCCGGCCTCCGGGAGATGCCCGCCACCGCTGTCCCCGTCCAGGATGGCCTACAACCCCTGCCCCTGGAACAGGAGGGCCGCCATGCGGGTGCTTAGGTACTTTGCCGTGGCACTGGAGAGCATCCTGGCCCACAAGCTGCGGGCCCTGCTGACCATGCTGGGCATCATCATCGGCGTGGCCGCGGTACTGACCACTATGGGCATCGGCGCCGGCGCCGCGGCCAGCATCACCGAGCGCATCGAGAGCGGCGGCACCAACCTCCTCACCGTCAACGGCACCACCAACCGCAACGCCGGCGGCACCGCCACCCTCACCCTGGGCGATGTGGAAGCCCTGTCCAACCGCACCCTGCACCCGGACCTGGCCCGGGTGGTGCCGGAGTATACCGGCAACGCCACCCTGGTGGTGGGCACCGCGGAGAGCCAGAACAGCGTGGTGGGAACCACGGCCGACTACGCCGCGGTGCGCAACCTGACCGTGGCCCAGGGCACTTTCCTGTTGCCCGAACAGGTGGAACAACAGCAGCGGGTAGTCGTGTTGGGCGCCAACGTGGCCCAGGACCTCTTCGGCGGCGCGGATCCCGTCGGCCAGACCGTGCGCATCAACACCGATCTCTTCCAGGTGATCGGCGTGTTGGAGGCCACCGGCGGTGCCGGCTTCGGCAGCAACGACGACCGGGCCTTCGTGCCCATCGGCGTGGCCCAGAAGCGCCTCTTCAATGCCCCCCGCCACCGGGGCGAATACACTGTCTCGTCCATCAGCATCCAGGCGGTAAGCGCCGACCGGCTGGACGCGGCCCAGGCGGACATTGAAATGACCCTGCGCCTGCGCCACGGCCTGACCGCGGACGAGGAAAACGACTTTTCCATCTTCAACCAGGCCACCCTTCTAAGCATCGCCAGCGACGTCTCCGGCACCTTGACCCTGCTGCTGGGCAGCATCGGCAGCGTCAGCCTGGTGGTAGGCGGCATCGGCATCATGAACATCATGCTGGTCTCGGTGACCGAGCGGACCCG
>FWPU01002733.1_pt1 | contig 47191 bp, 24 predicted proteins | sample 2228361 | NCBI WGS metagenome assembly FWPU01 (sample SAMEA103939777, study PRJEB20133) | metagenome
ACGTCACGGCATTGTTGACGGTCAGCACGTTGCCCGCGCCGCCCGCCGTCACCGAAATCACGCCGCCGTTGGTCGTGATGCCGGAGATGCCGTCCACCGTCCCAATCGTCAGCGAGTTGGCGTCGTTGAAGGTGAACCCTTGTCCCGCATTGAGAACTTCCGCTGCCAGCGTCGTCGTCACCACATCGTTGGCTTCGCTCAACACCACCGCGTTCCCCGCGCGGATGGCAAGGTCGTTCTCCGTAATCGTCGCGCCCGCGTTCTGCGTGATGCCGCCGCCCGTTTGCAGGCGCAGCACCGTCGTCCCTGCCGGCGCGATGGCAGCGGTGATGGTCATGTCGCCACTGTTGTCGTTGCCGATTTGCAGGACGCCTGCCGTCACGTTGTTGATTTCCGCGCTGGTCAGACCCAGCGTGCCCACGCCATCCGCGCCGCCGAGGTCTATCAGTTGTCCCGCTGAGAACTGCCGCAGCGTTGCCCGCGCGCCCGTCGCCGTCACCGTCCCTGTGAGGGTCATGTTGTCGGCAATGAGCGTCACGCCGCCAGTGGCTTCCACATCCGCGCCCGCCGCAATGGTCAACAACTGGTTCGCACCACGCGCTTCGAGTTGCGCCGTGCTCGTCCCAGCGTCCACATCATTCGCCGCCCCTGTGTTCGCCACCATCAACCCGCCCGTCGTTGAAACAATCGTGATGGCTTGGTTGGTGGTGCTTGCGCCGTTCAAGCCATCCACCGTTGTGACAGTCAGAGCCGTGGCATCGGTGTATTGAATCGCGCCGCCGGTGCTATTCGCGGCAAGGTTCGTTGCGTCGTTCGCTTCGTTCAACATGATGGCTCCCCCCGCCCGCAGCGCGAGGTTAGTTTCCGTAATCGTCGAACCCGCCGTCTGCGTGATCGTTCCACCGGATTGCAGCGATAGCGTGCTCGTGCCCGCCGGGGCAATCGCGGCGGTTACCGACAGATTGCCGCTGTTGGCATCGCCGATCTTCACCGTGCCTGCCGTCACGTTGTTAATCTCCGCGCTGGTCAGACCGAGTGTGCCTGCGCCGTCCACACCGCCGACGTTAATCAGCGTGCCGTTCTCGAACTGCTTCAGCAGCGCAGTTGCCGCGCCGGCGTTCACCGTGCCGCTCAACGTCATGTTGTCAGCGGTTAAGGTCACGCCGCCCGTGCCGTTTACATTCGCGCCGGCATTGATGGTCAAGGCGTTATCGTTGCCCGAACTGCCGGCGGTCAACGCGACCGTGCTGGTGCCCGCGTCCACGTCGTTCGCTGCGCCGGTGTTCACCACAGTCAACGTCCCATTCACCGTCGTCACCGTGACGGCACCGTTGGTGGTAGACACGCCGTTCACGCCATCCACCGTTGTAATTGCGAGGTCATCCACGTCGTTGAACGTGAACGCATTGCCCCCGCCCGTCACCGCCGCCGCGAGGTTGTCCACATCATTGGCATTGTCCAACGTTACCGCGCCCGCCGAACTGACGCGCAGACTCGTCTCCGTAACCGTGCCCGACGCCCCATCGCTCACCGTGCTGTTGTTGATGAGCGCCAGCGTCGTCGTCCCCGTCGGCGCAATCCCCGCGCTGATGGTGATAGCCCCCGCCGTCCCGTTGCCGATGCGCAGGATGCTCGCCGTCACGAGGTTGATTTCCGCGCTGGTCAAACCTAACTGTCCGGCAGTGTTCGTGCCGAGGTCAATCGCCCGCCCCGCGGTGTTGGGTTGCAGCGTCGCAATCCCCGCGCCTGCGTTCACCGCCGCGTTAATCGCCATGTCGTCGGCGGTGAGGGTGATGTTCGCCCCGCCGGAGGTCACGGCATTGTTGACGGTCAGCACGTTGCCCGCGCCGCCCGCCGTCACCGAAATCACGCCGCCGTTGGTCGTGATGCCCACCACGCCGTCTACCGTCCCGACCGTTACCGAGTTCACGTCCACGAAACTAAAGGCGTTGCCCGCACCGGTCACGTTCGCCGCCAGCGTCGTCGGTCCAACGTTGTTGTTCTCGTTCAACGTCACCGCGCCGACCGCCGTAATCGCTAAGTCATCTTCCGTAATGGTCGAACCGGCGGTCTGGGTCAGCGTGCCGCCGGTGCGCAGGTGCAGGACGGCCGTTCCCGTCGGCGCAATCGCTGCGGTGATAGACATGTTGCCGCTGGTTGTGCTGCCGATGCGCAGCGTGCCCGCCGTGACTGTGTTGATTTCCGCGCTGGTCAACCCTAACGTTCCTGCCGCATCCGCGCCGCCCAAGTTAATCAGTTGACTCGCCGTAACGTGTTGCAGCGTCGTGATGCCCGCGCCGGAGTTGATCGTGCCGCTCAACGTCATGTTGTCCGCGTTGACGTTAACCGCGCCGCCGCCGCTGTTGACCGCCGCGCCCGCGTTGTTGTTGAACACCTGGTTCGCGCCGTTGGCGTTTAGGGTGATCGTCCCGCCGCCCGAACTCACGTCGTTCGCCGCGCCGGTGTTGGTGACCACCAAGCCGCCGGTGGTAGCGGTCAGGGTGATGTTCTGGTTGGACGCACTCACACCGTCCAGCGAGTCCACCGTCCCCACGCTTAGAGCGTTCGCGTCCGTGAACTGAATCGCGCCGCCCGTGCTGTTCGCTGCCAACGTCGTCACGTTGTTCGCTTCATTCAACGTAATCGCGCCTGCCGCCCGCAGCGCGAGATTGTCTTCGGTAATCGTCGAGCCGCCCGTCTGCGTGATCGTTCCACCGGATTGCAGCGACAGAACGGTCGTGCCCGCTGGGTTGATGGTGGCTCCGCCCGTTACCGACAGGTTACCGCTGTTGGCATCGCCCACCTTGAGGATGGCGGCGGTCACCTGATCTAACTCCGCGCTGGTCAAGCCCAGCGTGCCCGCGCCGTCCGCACCGCCGACGTCAATCAGCGTGCCGTTCTCCATCTGGCGCAGCGTTGCCGTCGCCCCGGTGGCGGTCACGGTTCCCGTGATGGTCATGTTGTCGGCAATGAGCGTCACGCCGCCGGTCGCTTCTACGTCCGCGCCCGCGTTGATGGTCAGCGCGTTGTCGTTGCCACTGCTGCCCGCCGTCAAGGTGATGGTGCTGGTCCCCGCGCCCACGTCATTCGCCGCCGCTGTGTTAGTCACGGTCAGCGTGCCGTTGACGGTGGAAATCGCAATCGCGCCGTTGTTGGACGTGACGCCATCAGTCGCTGCCACTGTTCCAATGGACAGCGCGTTAGCATCCACGTAGGTGACCGCATTGCCCGCGCCGGTCACGTTGCCCGCCAACGTTGCGACGTTGTTGGAGGTGTTGTTGAGGTTGTAGGGACCGGCGCCCAAAAGGAGGAGTTCGTTCCCCGTAATCGCGCCGCTTGCGCCCTGCGTCGCCGAACCGCCCGCACTCAGGGTCACGGTCGCGGTGCCGGCGTTGACCGCTTGATTCAAGGTGAGCGCACCCGCTGTCGTCGTCAGGCTGATGTTGCCGTTGTTCGTGGTGATGCCGGAGATGCCATCCACCGTGCCGACTGTTAGCGCGTTCGCGTCGGTGAAACTGAAGGCGTTGCCCGCGCCGGTCACGACCGCGGCTATGGATGTGCCCGTCACGTCGTTGGCTTGGTTCAACGTCACTGCGCCAACAGTGCGAATGGCGAGATCGGTTTCTGTAATCGTCGCACCCGCACCCTGCGTCAGCGTGCCACCTGTTTGCAGCGACAGCACCGTCGTCCCGCCCGGTGAAATCGCCGCGCTGACGTTCATATTGCCGCTGTTGGCATCGCCCACCTTTAAGGTCGCAGCCGTCACGTTGTCCAGTTCGGCGTCGGTCAAGCCGAGCGTGCCGGCGGCGTCCGCGCCGCCGACGTTAATCAGCGTGCCGTTCGTGTTCTGCCGCAGCGTTGCCGTCGCCGCTGTGGTCACGGTGCCAGTGAGGGTCATGTTGTCGGCAATGAGCGTGACGCCGCCGTTGCCTTCCACATCCGCGCCCGCCGCAATCGTCAACAACTGGTTCAAACCGCGCGCTTCAAGTTGTGCTGTACTCGTCCCGGCGTCCACATCGTTCGCCGCGCCCGTGTTGTTGACGGTCAGTCCGCCCGTCGTCGCAACCAACGTAATGGTCTGATTCGTTGTGCTAACACCGTTCAGGCTGTCCACACTGCCGACGGCTAATGCGTTGGCATCGGTGTATTGAATCGCGCCGCCGGTGCTATTCGCGGCAAGGTTCGTTGCGTCGTTCGCTTCGTTCAACATGATGGCTCCCCCCGCCCGCAGCGCGAGGTTAGTTTCGGTAATCGTCGAGCCGCCCGTCTGGGTGATGGTGCCGCCCGTCTGCAGCGACAGCGTCGTCGTGTTCGTCAACGACACCGCTGCCGTCACCGACAGGTTGCCACTGTTGGCGTCGCCGACCTTCACGACGCCCGCCGTCATGTTGTCGAGTTCGCCGTCCGTCAAGCCGAGCGTGCTCGCCGCGTCCGCGCCGCCGACGCTGATGAGCGTGCTGTTCTCAAACTGACGCAGCAAGGCGGTTGCCGCGCCGGCATTTGCCGTGCCCGTCAAAGTCATGTTGTCGGCAATGAGAGTAACGCCGCCGGTGGCGTTCACGTTCGCGCCCGCCGCAATCGTCAAGGCGTTGTCGTTACCCGAACTCCCCGCCGTCAGAGTTGCCGTGCTCGTCCCCGCGTTCACGTCGTTAGCCGCCACCGTATTCGCCACCGTCAGCGTGCCGTTGACGGTGGAAATGCTAATCGCGCCGTTGTTGGTGGTGACGCCATCAACGGTCACGCCGCATGCGGTGACCGAGGTAATAGTCAACGCGTCCGCGTCCGTATAAGTCAGCCCGTTGCCCGCGCCCGTCACGTTCGCCGCGAGGTTGGTCACGTTGCCCGTTACAGTGAATGGACCCGTGCCTTCCAGCACCAGACCTGTCGCGGTCAATGTGCCCGCCCCGGAAATGGTGCCGGCAATGTTGAGGCGGATGTTCCCCGTTCCCGCGTTCAGTCCAGCGTTGAGGACGAGGTTGCCCGCCGTGGTCGTCAGACAGATGTCGCCGTTGTTGGTGGTGATGCCCGTGATGCCGTCCACCGTGCCGACGGTGAGGTTGTTGGCGTCGGTAAACTGGAAGGCATTGCCCACGCCCGTCACGTTCGCCGCGAGCGTGGTCGTGACGACGTCGTTCGCTTGGTTGAGAGTGACTGCGCCGACCGTGCGAATGGCGAGGTCGTCTTCTGTAATCGTGGCTCCCACGTTCTGCGTCAGAGAACCACCCGTCTGCAAGGACAGCACGCTCGTGTTCGCTGGGGAAATGGCTGCCGTCACGGTCATGTTCCCGGCAATGCCATCGCCAATCTTGAGAACCCCCGCCGTCACCGTATCAATTTCCGCGTCCGTCAGACCCAGCGTCCCTGCCGCGTCTGCGCCACCGAGGTTGATGAGTGTGCCGCCTGAACTGGTCAGCAGATTTGTTCTTCCGGCGCCCGAGTTGATGGCACCCAAAAGGGTCATGTTGTCGGCGACAATGTTGATGTTATTGGGGTCGCCACTGTCGGTCTTGATACTCGCCCCTGCTGAGTTGGTGAACAGATTGTTTGCCCCACCCGCATCCAATGTAATATCTCCTACTGCGAGCACATCATCGGCTGCAGGGGTGTCGGTCACTGTGAGACTGCCATTCACTGTCGAAACCAAAACCGTGCCGGTGGAGCTCACACCGTTCACACCGTCCACGCTTCCAATGCTGAGAGCATTGGCATCGACGTAACTCAAGGAGATGAACCCACCCGCCAAATTAGCGGCAAGTGTGGTCACGTTGTTGCCAGCGTTGGTTAAAGTCACGTTGCCCCCTGTAGAGGCGACACGCAAGTTGGTCGTGGTAATCGCGGCTGTCTGGGCGATGGTACTGCCGCTGAGGAGGGAAAGCGTGGTCGTTCCGCCCGGCGTGATGGCGGCGGTGACGTTGAACGCGCCGGAGGTCGTGCTGCCAATCCTCACCACGCTGGCGGTGATGTTGTCCAGTTCGGCGTCCGTGATGCCCAGTGTGCCCGCCGTGTTCGTGCCGAGATCAATCGGGCGTCCCGCTCCGGCGTTCTGAATGGTGGTGATGCCCGCGCCGCTGTTGATGGTTCCCGTCAGACCGAGGTCGGCGGTGCTGATGGTGACGTTGCCGCCGCCGGTGGTGACGGCGGAACCGGCGTCGTTCTGGGTATAGGTTCCCGTGCCATCGCCGTTGGTGTCCGCGTTGATGGTGACGGTGCCCGCGCCGCCGGTCGTAATGTCCGCGCCCGCCCCGTTGAGGGTGACGCCGTCCACCGCCGAGAGCGAGATGTTACCCGTGCCGCTCAGGACGGCTTGGTTGTTGAGCGTCATGGCGCCCAAGGTGGCGTTCAACGTCACGCTGCCAGAGCCGTTGGCGGAGACGGCGGAGTTCACCGTGATATTGCCGCTGGAGGTGACGGAAATGTTGCCGTTGCCGCCTTGCGTCTGCACGCCCGTGCCGGCGATGCTCAACACGCCCGTATTAGATATAGTAATATCGCCGCTCGTCGTGTTGGTCGCCTGCAGCACCGGGGTCTGCGTGGTCAGCGCACCGATGCCCGTCACCGCCGACAGGTTCAACTGCACGCCCGCCTGCACTGTGCCCGCCGTTTGGGTGATGCTGCCGGTGTTGGAGGTGAGGTTCACCGTGTTCGCGCCGTTGATGCCGCGCAACGAAAGGTTACCCTGCGCCGTCATCGTCGCGTTGCCCGCGATGGACACGATGCTGCCCGCGCTCTGCGTAATCGTGCCTGCCGAGGTCACGGTCAACGCACCGACCGCCATGTCGCCGAGCGTGATATTGCCGCTGGTCGTGGAGGTGATGGTTACCGAACCCGCCGTCGTGTTGATGCCCGTGAGGCTGATGTTACCGCCCGCTCCGCCGCCTGCGCCGGTCTGAATCACAATCGCGCCGTTCGTCGTGCGGATTTCGTCGTTCGCGCCCAACATTGTAATCGCGCCGTTCTGCGTGCGAAGGGTGACGGTCTCACCCGCGCCGACTTGGGCGAGGTCGAGGCGGTTATCTGTCAGGTCGTTAAGGGTAATAGAGTCGGTGGCTTCGAGGGTGATGTTACCCGTCAGCGTTTCGAGAGCCGTTTCAGAGATGAATAGCGTTTCGCCCGGTCGGTCGGCGAAGAGGATGACTCCGTCGGCAATTTCCGCGTCATCGGTGCCAAGGGTATCATCCACAATAACGATGTTGGCGGGGTCAATCAGCAGCGTGCCTGCCTTGCCGCCGACCCCCTCCGCGTCCAGCATCCCGGCTGCTACTCCTGCGCTGCCCGCCGACACGTCCACGTGACCGATGAACCCAAGGTTCTCGCGGCTCGACACCTCGACGAATCCCCCGTCGCCGCCCAGTTCACCGCCCTTTGCGAGAACGCTGCCATGGAACATCGTGTCCTTGTCCGACCAGACCCTCACGTTGCCTGCGCTGGAGTCGCCAACGCCGGAAACGTCAATGACGCCGGTGCTGGTGATGATGCTCTTGTCCGTACTGGTAATGTCCACCACACCGCCCACTGTGCCGTCCGCGCCGCGCGCGAGAATGCTACCCGACACGCCGACTAACTGACCCGACAGGTTGACCTGTCCCGGCGCCGCTCCCATCTCGGCAGCCGAAACGTCAATCGTGCCCGTGTTCTGCACGATGCCTTCGCCGCGTCCGACCAACTTCACCTTGCCGCCTTCGGTGACGAGGGACTTCGCTTCAATAATTCCTTCTTGATTAATGACGGAGGAGACAATCTCTTTCGTCGCGTCGCCGCTCAACACAACCTCGCCGCCCTTGTTGGAGATTTTGCCGCTGTTGCTGACGACGGAGGTGAGGGGCTTGCCGTCGGGACCTTTGACGGTGTTGACGACCTTGCCGTCAATCGCGAAAGTGATTAAGCCATCGCCGAAGAAGTCCACCGTGAACTTGTCGCCCGCGCCGAGGACGACCTTGCCGATGTTGGCGATGATGAGACCTTCGTTCTTGACCCCCGGCGCGACGAGGAACACGAAGCCGTTCTTGGCGACTTTGATTTCACCTTTATTAATAACGTAAGAGGGATCTTTGCTGGGGTCCTGGAGGAAGTCGTACTTGCCGTTGAGGAAATCGTTATCTTTAATGTCGAAGGTCGTCGCAATGAGTCCGCCGACGTCGACTTTGGAGTTGGGACCGAACACGACGCCGTTGGGGTTGACGATGAACACGCGCCCGTTGGCGACTAATTGTCCCAGGATAGAGGACGGGTCAACGCCCGTGACGCGGTTAAGCGCGACGGAGTTGGAGTTCGGCTGGATGAACTTGACGAGTTCGTTCACGTCAATGTTGAACCCCTTCCAGTTGATGATGGCTTTCTCCGTCTGCTGCGTGATGCTGGTCACCGCGCCCGACTGCGAGATGGTCGCCGCGCCCCCCACCACCTGACCGCCTTCCGGTCCGGCCGTGACGCGCGCCGCCAGCGCCATCAGCGACAACAGAGCCGCGAGCGTCAGCGAGCGACCCCGCGCGACGGATGTCGTCATCATGGCGAGCGTTCCCCCCTTCGCATTGGACTGGCTGTGAGTTGTGGATGGATAGGATGTCGAGCGTACCATGCGAGCCTCCTCCTTATGAAAGAAAGGTATGACTGACGAGTGCCGACGGACTTGAGACGAACCAACACGTTGTGAGGGTGTCACGAGGAACTCCTCCTTGAACCGTGAAAATAGAAAGTGCTTCTGGGCTTGCTTTGCGTTTGGGGTACGACTGTCTGAGTGTGAACTTGTCATGCTGGCTTCCTCCTTGAGCGACCACACAACAACGCGCCCCGATGGATTCGGGACGCGATGACAGACGTTTAGAATTTCTTAATCAGTTGGACGTAAGGGATGGCGGATCCACCCGACGAAGGATCTTGACCGACCGAGAATCCCAGGTCAGCGCGAATGGAGAAATCGCCTTTGCGGTTGTTCGCGCGGAATCCAAAACCAATCCCCGTGATGTTTTGCGTCTTCTTCTGACCGACGACCGGGTGCTTGATGGTCGTGGTGCCGTGGTCGGCGAAAAGCGCAATCTGGAATCGGTCCATCTGCTCCGGGTTCGGAGCGAGGCGCACCTCAACGCTGAGTTGGAATCCGTTGTCGCCGAGGAACTCCGACTGCGGATAGCCGCGCACCGAGTCCCCGCCGCCGATGGCGAACTGTTCGCCCACGACGAGGCTGCGCGTCGTCACCTGACCGGAGGCGCGGGCAATCAGGAAAGATTTTTTACCGAGGCGTTGCACCCGCGCCGCGTCCACCGTAAACTTGGTGAAGCGGTTGTCGGCTCCGATGCGGCTGGCGAAGGGGTCGTCATCTTTCATCGCTCCTAACACCTCACCCAATCCCTGGTGGACGAACAAGGACGCAAGCGTGCGCCCCTTGCGATCCACCGCGTTGAAGTGCACTCCTGCGCGAACGGAGCGAATCTTGTCATCGCTTGTCTTAGCGCCCAGCAAATCCTGTCGCCCATTTTTCGCATCGAATCCAATTTCGGCGGTTGTGCTCCGTGCCCGCGTCTTGTGCAGCGGCTGGGAGATGGCGATGCCGAACGTGGTGCCGCGTCCTTCGATGTTGAGGATGGCAAACTCCTCGCCCACGTCGAATTTGCCTGAGAGAAAATTGACGCTCAGTCGTCTGCCCTTGTGATTAATAGGAGTAGAGTAGCCAAGTCGTCCGAAGAACAGGTCGCTGGGGTCTGTCCCAATCACGAGACGAAAGTCAAGCGCGTCACCGTGTCCGCTGAGGTTCGCGATGCTCAAACTGGGGATGACGCGTTCGCGGCTGGCGAGGCGCGTGCCAAAGTTGTTGAGTTCGAGCGATACGTCGGAACGGTCCTTCACTTCCTCCACGTTGACCACGATGTCGGTGGTGCCTGGTTCTTTCCCGGCTTGAAGAACGGAGGTCACCCGCAAGCCGGGCGTTTCGTTCAAGATGAGAAGGGCGCGCTCGAGCGACTCTTGATGGATGACTTTCTCTCGCTGCAGTTTGCCGAACGCCTGGCGGATGAAGTTCTCCGAGAAGCGATCGTTGCCCGAGACAACAATCTCGCCCAACTTGCCCTCAAGGATCTGGAGCGTGACCACGCCGCCGGTGATTTCCTGCTCGGGCAGGAGCGCTCTCGCAAGCAGGTATCCCTGCTTGCGGTAGTATTCACTGACTTTGTCGGCGACCTGTTGGAGCTCCGTGAGGGCGAGTTCTTTGTCTTGGTAGGGGGCAACGATGCGAGCAAGGGCATCGTTTCCGATGACGGTGTTTCCTTCGAATCGGAAACTTTGCACGCGCACACGTTGTTGTGCCTGGGGGTCAGGCGAGGGACCACTGGCTATGAGTTCGACCTGTTGAGCATAAATCTTTTTTGGCGTCAGACTGACTACAGCAAGGAAAACTAAGACGGCTGACGTTGTCTTCATCCTTGACCTCCCTCGGTTAGCTACCGACTCATTATCGGCAGTTCCCCTTTCAAATTTTGCATTGATTGTAATCCCATTTACAAAAATTGTCAACACCTTGCAAAAAAAATTTGAACCTTAAAGAGAACTTTACGCAAGTAAACTTATACACTCCCCCAGAGATCCCTCTCCTCATCGGGCAGGACATCGGCCCTTCGGAACCCCGCGTCACGGGCGTCGTCCAACAATTCGCAGGAACCAGTAACCCCTTGTCGCTCGTTTAAGAGAGTAGTATCATCAAGCAAGAGTATTTTGGGGAGGAGCCGTTATGACAAAGCCTCAATGGATAGGAAGTTTCATCGTCAGCCTGACGCTTTTGTGCGCCGTCGGCGGGTGGACGGCGGAGGATGAGAAGGTCAAGGTGAAGTCGCTCGCGTCCGTTGACAAGGTGCGGCAGGGCAGCACGTTTCACGTCGCTGTCATGTTGGACATCAGTCCCGGTTGGCATACCTACGACAATGCTATCCCGAAGCCCTATATCGCCACCGAGTGGAAGTTGACGCCCCCCAAGGGGTTGGCGTTGAAGGGCAAAGTCGCTTACCCCAAAGGCGTCGTCAAGAACCTGCAAGGCGCGGGGGGGAGCGTGTCGGTGTATGAGGGCAAGGTCGTCATCGGCGCGACGCTGACCGCCGCCAAAGAGGCGCCGCTGGGCAAGCAAACGATCAAAGCGACGTTGCGTTATCAGGTGTGTTCCGATACGGTCTGTTTGCCGCCGGTCCGGGGAAAACCGGTTGACATTGTGGTTGAAGTCGTCAAACCCACTGCGCCGGCGAAAGACATTAATAAAGATGTGTTCTCTAAACCGCCGTTCAAGAGCGCCTGGGCAGCGCCGTCCGCTCCGACGATTGCGACCATTTTGCCGACGCCGCTATTGCTGGCGGGGGGGGGCGTCTTTCAAGCCATCGCGCATAAGGCGGAGAGCATCGGCAAGTTTATGAACGCCGAATTTAGTCGGGGGCGACTGTCTTTGCCGCTGCTTTTCATCCTCTGGTTTGGCGGCGTCCTCAGCGCATTTTCGCCCTGCGTTATTCCGGTCATTCCCATGACCGTCGCGTTCTTCGGCAACCAGTCGCGCCACGGGGGGGGCAAGGCGAAGGCGCTCGCGCTCGCGCTGTTCTACGTCGCGGGCATTGCCGTCCTCTACTCCACCATCGGCGTCGTCGCCGTGCTGACAGGCAGGTCGTTAAGTTTCATTCTTCAAGGTCCCACTCTGTGGTTGCTGATGGTTGTGTTGTTTGGCGCGATGGGGTTGAGCCTGTTGGGGTTGTTTGAGATTCCAGTTCCAGCGTTCATGTCTTCCGTCGCCGGCGCGCGGACGGGGTTCGTCGGCGCGTTCCTGATGGGCTTGGTTGCCGCCGTTCTCTTCCTCCCGTGCGCCGGTCCGGTCGTGGGGGGGGTGGCAACGGGACTTCTCGCATTAGCGCAAACGAAGGCGTCCACGCTAACCATGCTCAAAACGAGCGTGACGGCGTTCATCTATTATTCTGTCGGCTTGGGCACGCCCTTCGTCGCCCTCGCGCTGCTGTCCGGTTCGGCATTGCGCGCGCCGCGCAGCGGCGACTGGACGCTTGCCATCAAGCGCGTCTTTGGTCTGGTGTTTCTGGGGATGGCTCTCTACTTTATGAACTACGTCCCTCACGGACTCCTGATGGCGACGTTCCTCGTGGGCTGTGGTATCTACCTCGCGTTCTTTGAGAAGGGATTAGGAGTACGACCGACGGGAAAATTCGCACGCGTGACGGCGGCGGCGGTTGCGTTTCTGGGGGCGTTCTTGGGGGCGAACGCCAAGTCAGAACGCGCCCAACCCGCTCCAACGAAAATCGCTTGGCAACCTTACAGCGAGACGCTTCTCAAAGAAGCCGCCCAACAAGGCAAGCCGGTGATCATTGACTTCACGGCGGACTGGTGAGCGGTCTGCAAGGTGCTGGACCGCACCACGTTTGCAGATGATAAAGTCGCTGCTGAGTCGCAGCGGTTCGTGGCGCTGCGGGTGGACATGACTGACGACACCCCCCCGGTCGCCAAGCGGTTCAACGTCGTCAACCCGCCCGCGATTGTCTTCTTGGACAGCCAAGGCAACGAACTCAAGGATCTGCACCTCATCAATCGAGAGGTCAACGCGGAGGATTTGTTAGAGACTTTGAAGAAAATATCGTGAGCGTTGATCCAGCGTTCACCAGGGGAGGTTTACGTGCAAAAAAAATCTGAGAAAAGAACGGTTGTTGTTTTACTGTCTCTGTGTGCTGCGCTTCTCCTTTTGTGGCGTTCCTTGCCGCAGAGTGCGCCGAAAGAAGTGAAGTGGAGAACCTATACCGCGGCCGCCCAGGAAAAAGCCCACAGGCAAGGCAAGCCCGTCATGATTCTCTTCTCCGCCCCCTGGTGACCGGCGTGCCGCATGTTAGAGCGAACGGTGTTCGCCGCTCCAGATTTCAAACGGGAAGCCCAGCGGTTCGTGTTATTCAAAGTGGATACCTCTGACCCTCCGACGCCAGACCTCATCCAAATGGTTCAGAAGTATGACCCCACCACCAATGGACAAATGCCGCTGCCCACCGTCCTCTTCATCAACTCTAAAGGCAAAGAACTCCTCGCCCTGCGCGCCATCGGTGTGCGTAGTTTGGAGGACTTCCTGGAGAAGATGAGCGAAGTGTCGTGATGAGGTTACATTGATGCCTAAGAATGCCCCCCAAAACCTGTTTCGCTCCCTTTTGTCCCACGATTGAAATCGTGGGCTACTTTCACAAAGCCCCGATGCATCGGGGCTTTGTTGCGTTCAGAATGACATTTTTGGGAGAGGCTCTTAGAGGCATGGATGCGTGGATGTAGAATCCCAACGATGCAAAGAGCGGATTGTCCCTTGCCTGTTCTTGCCTTTCTGTGCCTCTGCCTCGTTGTCTCTTTGTATCCATGCCTCTCTCCACATCCTTCATCCTTCATCCCTCCTCCCCTCATGCACCGCATCCACCAGTGCCAGCACGTGGTCAACCGGCGTGTGGGGTAAAACGCCGTGCCCCAGGTTGAAGATGTGCCCCGGACGCCCGGCGGCTTTCTGAAGGATGCGCTGGGCGCGACGGCGAATCTCAGTGGGACTGGCGAACAGCACCAGCGGGTCGAGATTGCCCTGCACCGCCACGCCGTCGCCCAACCGCGCCCACGCCTCCGCCAAATCCACGCGCCAGTCCAAGCCGATGACGTCCCCCCCCGCGTCGCGCATCAGTTCCAGTAGCGCGGGATTGCCCGTGGCAAAGTGAATGACCGGCGCGCCGGGTGTCAAGCCGCGAATGAGGTGGCGCACGTGCGGCTGCACGAAGTCGCGGTAGTCGTCAGGCGAGAGGCAGCCTACCCAACTGTCGAACAGTTGCACCGCGTCCGCGCCCGCTGCGATTTGTCGGTTGAGGTAATCCGTGAGCGCACGGGTCAACCGCTCCATCAGCGCGTGCCACGCGCCCGCGTCGCTGTACATCATGCGCTTCGTGTTCTCGTAGTGGCGCGAGCCCCCCCCCTCAATCGCGTAGGACGCCACTGTGAACGGCGCGCCCGCGAAACCAATGAGCGGAATGTCCGGGCGCAGCGCGCGGCGCGTGAGGCGGATGGCGTCGAAGACGTAACTCAACTCGTCTGGATTTGCTTCACGCAATGCGTCCACGTCGGCGGCGGTGCGCACAGGACGTTCAATGACCGGTCCTTCTCCCCTCGAAAACTTCAACCCCACGCCCATCGGCTCTAACACCAGCAGGATGTCCGCGAAGATAATCGCCGCGTCCACGCCGAGTCGGTCCACCGCCATCAGCGTGACCTCCGCCGCCAACTCGGGCGTCTTGCACATCTGAAGAAACGAGACCCGACGGCGTATCTCGCGGTATTCGCGCAGGTAGCGCCCGGCTTGACGCATCAGCCATATCGGCGTGTAATCCGTCGGCTCGCGGCGGCAGGCTCCTAAGAAAGCGGAAGGGGGGGGCGAGAGAGTGGGAGAACGGGGAAGTAAAGGAGGAGATGTTACTATGTCACCCGCTCTCCCATTCGCCCGCTCTTCCCTTCTTTCCCACACCATATCCACCCGCCGCCATTGCAGCGTGTTCACGCCGTTGGCGTGCGCCGTGCGTTTTCTGTTCAACAGGTATTCAGCGCGTCGCATGACCTCGCGCACGAGGTCAGCCATCTTCGGGCGGTCAGGTTCGTAGTCTGCGGTGAAGCCCAACTCCTGAATCGTTTCTGTGCAGGTGGGACCGATAGAGCCGATGACGATACGCCGAAAGGCTTCACGGAGTGGCGACTCCAGCCCCTCCTGCGCGGCGACTTGCATCAGATGACGAACCTGCTGCGCGCTGGTGAAGAGCGCGACGTCCACTTCGCCCGCCGTCATTTTCCGAATCACGTCGCGTAGCGGTTCAACGTCTTCGGGCAGCGCCCATTGATACACGGGAACAGCGGTGACGTCCGCGCCGCGCTGTCGCAATCCGTCGAGCAGTTGCGGGTTCGACACCCCGTATTCCTGCACCGCCACCCGCTTGCCGTTCAAGGGGATGTCACTGTCCACCGCCGCCAAAATTTCGCGCCACGTATTAGGCTCGGGAATCGTGAACGTCGGCGTGAGTCCCAACTCGCGCAGGGCGGCGACCGGCTTCGGTCCGCGCGCAATCGTCGTGACCCCGCGCAAGGCTTGCGTCCACTGCTCGCGGGGGACGCGCGTCTCGACGACGCGCGTCAGCGCGCGTGTGCCGACGCCGGTGAGGAAAATGATGGCATCCACTTCGCCGTTGAACAATCTCTGGGCAAACTCCCATGCCGCTGCGTTTTCCTCAATCGCCACCTCGCGCAGCGCAGGCGCGCTAAACGGTTCCCCGCCATGCCGCGCAATCAGCGATGACATCTGCTCCGCCAGACGGCTTTCAAACGCCGCCACCCGCAGTTTGTTATGAGAGGTCGAATGAAGTTCAGTCAGTTGATCCATGCTTTTTAACAGGATGAACAGGAGGCAATCCTCTCTCATCCTGTTGTCTCCTGTTCATCCTGTCTTCATTCTATCACATAAAAAACACGACCGCCCCGATAAATCGGGGCGGTCTGTTGACGACTCAACGTGTGGGCATCGTTTACTTCGGCAGCATCACGACGCGCCCGTTCGATTTGTCCCATTCGACGTAGAGGTTCAACGCCTGCTCGAAGAACCGAATGGGAACGTGCGTGCGTCCGTAAAGGATGAACGGTTCGGCTTGCAGCGTGATGGGCTGTCCATTGATGAGCGCGATGCGATCGCCGATGCGCAGTTGAACGTTCTGCGCGCCTTTGACGCCGGTGACAAGTCGCTGCGGACCGTTCCAGTCCACGAACCCGCCGCTGCGTTCAAAGATGTGGCGGAACGGCGCGAGCGCGATGCTGTCCATGAGGAACGCGCCGACGGGTTCATCCGGTCGCGCCAGCAGTTCGCCGTTCACATAAATTGGCAGGCGGCGCGGCAGCAGAATCGTTTGCCCCGGCTTCAACGCCGTCAACTTGCGGTTGGGGTTCGCCTCACGAATCATCTCAACGGTCAGTCTCTTCTCTGCGGCGATGCTCGCCAGCGTATCGCCTTTCTTCACAGTGTAAGTCTCGGTGGTCGCCGTATCATGAATGATCCATTTGTCAGGAGGCGGCAATGGCTGAGAGACTTCCACGTTCGGCACACTGATTTTGTGCTCCGGCTCGCGTCCCGGCAGAACGTCCACGCGCTGGGACGGCGGAACGGCGATTGCCGCGTTGTTCATCGTGGACGGCGTGCGCGTCGGCGCGTCCATCTTCGGCGTGGAGACGATGCGCGGCGCATCCGTCGGCGTTCCTACATTCGGGTTGTTCTTCGGCGTTGTGTTGAGGGGGGGGCTGCCGATTTCCGCGCCCACTGTACACCCTTGTTCGTTCGGCGTCATTCTGGGCGCGTTCGCGGACGCCGGCGCAACGCGACGCGCGCCCACCGGCGGGGGGCTGCTCTTCCGTGCGGCGCGGTATGGCGAGCGCACGGGAGTCTCATTGGGTTTGACGCTTTCCATGAAACCGACTCCGCTGAGTTCCGCGCTGAGTTTCATTTCCGAACGTTGTTCGATGCCGGGGCGGGAAGCGAGGTGACGTGGCTTCGGCTTCGTCACGTCCACTGGCGCGCTGCCTTCCCCGGAGCCGATGAGTTCCAAAACGTCAGGATGGCTCATCGTCATCTTCGGGTCGAGGCGCGGCTCCGGCGCGGTCACGTAGAGTGGCACCTTGGGGAGCTGAACGTTCGGGGGGGAGACGTCAATCGCTTGGTCAGCGGGTAGAACGCTGCTCTGATTCGTCAAGGGACCGACGCGGCGCGGCGGATTGACAACGATCGGAGGACGAGGTTGTAATTGTGAGTCGTTACCACCAGGCGGTGGCACCACAGGCTTGTCGGGTGGCGTTGGAACAAGTTTGATGTCCTGAAAAGTGCCGCTCTCGTTCGCAATCCTGATGCGGATAGGCGCGGATATCTTGAGGTTGTTCATGAAGTCCTCCACTTCGGCGAACAGGAGATACTGCCCGTTCGGGAACCGCCACGTATCCAGCATAAATTCATGCTTCTGAACGAGGTTCCTATTCCCCGTGAGGGCGCTGGACAAGAACGTGGTGGGAAGGGAGGGCGATACGATGTAAACGCTGATGGATTTGACGCCGAAGTTGTCCTTCGCCTGCACGATGACTTGCACGCGCCCACGCAGGACTTGATCGCGCGGTTGGAGGAAGGTAATCATCGGCGCGGTTTTGTCGACAGTCACATTGATGACGGCGACGTGAACGCTCATCGTACTGCGCAGATTTTCCGAGTCGGTCACGCGCACGGTCAATTTGTGGATGCCGTCTTTCAAGCGCGTGGTGTCCCACGAAAAACTCGCTTGGTTGGCTTCGACGAATTTGGCGATGCCTTTTTCATCTAAACCTCCCACCAACTGGTCGTCAACGAGCAGTTCGATGAGAGCCAGTTTATGCTTGCCCGCCTCGAACTTCACGGCGAGAGGAAATTCTTTGCCTTTGACGACATCGCCGAAGGTTGGTTTGAGGATGACAACACGCGGTCCGTCCGGTGAGGGGGCATCCGTGTTCGGGGCGTCCAAGACGGTGGCGGTTTGCAGGGTGACGGCAAAACCGGCAGACGACCACAGGGCAAGCAGGGCAACGACACTCCACGTCAGCATGACGACAGCACGGCGGTAGTGACCTTTTTGCATAAACGATTCCTCCCCTGATCTTTTTGACATCACACGACTGAACCCACCGCTCCTCTACACTCAGCACCCCTTCCAACCGAAAACGTGCAAAAGCATATCACAGAATTTTTAGAAAGTCAAGCGAAAGTGTTGGATTTCTACCCAGATTGTCCCGCCGGAAAACCTGATTCTTTCCAATCTCAGATTGCATTTTTGTTATAATGTGCTGCGGTGATGCAAAGATGAGACCTTTGCGAGTAGCGTTGGCGCAGGTCAACGTGACCGTCGGCGACGTTAGTGGCAACGCTGCCAAAATACTGGATTATTTGGAACAAGCCCGCGCTGTGGGGGCGGACGTGGTGGCGTTCCCGGAGTTGGTCATTCCCGGCTACCCGCCGGAGGATTTGCTGCTCAAGCCGCGTTTCGTTCAGGAGAACCGCGCCGCGCTGCGCCGCGTGGCGCAGCGGGTGAAAGACATTACGGCAATCGTCGGTTTCGTGGACAGCGACGGCGATACCTACAACGCCGCCGCGCTCCTGCACGATGGCGAAGTGGTCGGCGTGCATCACAAATGTTATCTCCCCAACTACGGAGTGTTTGACGAGGACCGCTACTTTCAAGCCGGGCGATTGCCGCTGGTGTTTACGTTGAACGACGTCACCGTCGGAGTCAACGTCTGCGAGGACATCTGGTATCCCGGCGACCCCATTCGGGCGCAAACGCTCATCGGTGGCGCGGAGGTCATTATCAACATTTCGGCGTCGCCCTACCACGTCGGCAAAGGTCTGTTCCGTCATCAGATGATTGGCACGCGCGCGGCGGACAACGTTTGCGCCGTCGCGTTCTGCAATCTCGTCGGCGGGCAGGATGAACTCGTCTTCGACGGACACAGCGCGATTTTCGACCCGCGCGGCAGCCGCATCATTCAAGGGAAGCAGTTTGAGGAGGATTTGCTCGTCGCCGACCTCGACGCTGAAGAAGTGTTTCGCATGAGGCTGCACGACCCGCGCCTGCGCAAAGAGCGCGCCCGCGTGACGGAGAATGACGGCATGGCATTGCAGCGCGTCACGCTGACGGAGCAGCGCAATCCCAAACCGCCGCTGCCCGCGCGCGAAGAAACGGCTGTGCTTCCTCCCGCAGCGGAAGTTTACCGCGCTCTCGTTTTGGGCACGCGCGACTACGTGCGCAAAAACGGTTTCCAGAAAGTCCTCATCGGTTTAAGCGGCGGCATTGACTCTTCGCTCACGGCAGCAGTGGCAGTGGACGCTCTGGGCAGTGAGAACGTTGTCGGCGTGTTCATGCCGTCGCAGTTCTCATCCCACGAGAGCCGCGAGGACGCGGAGGAGTTGGCGAACAACCTCGGCATCCGCTTCATCGTGCTGCCGATTCAGGACATCTTCGCGTGTTACCTGAAAGAACTTGCGCCCGTGTTTGAAAATCTGCCGCGCAACATTGCGGAGGAAAACTTGCAGGCGCGCGTGCGCGGCAATCTGCTGATGGCGATGTCCAACAAATTCGGCTGGCTCGTGTTGACGACCGGCAACAAGAGCGAAACCTCGGTCGGCTACTGCACGCTCTATGGCGACACGGCGGGGGGATTCGCCGTCATCAAAGACGTCCCCAAAACGGTCGTTTACGAACTGTGCGCCTACCGTGATTCATTGAGCAAAACCATTCCGGACCGCGTGCTGGTCAAAGAACCGACCGCCGAACTGCGCGAGAACCAGAAGGACACCGACAGCCTCCCCCCGTACGAGGTTCTCGACCCCATTCTCAAAGCCTACGTCGAAGAGGACCGCAGCCTTGCGCAAATCGTGGAGATGGGCTGGGACGAGGAAACCGTCAAGCGCGTCATCCGTATGGTCGACCGCAACGAGTACAAACGCCGTCAGGCTCCGCCCGGCATCAAAATCACCCCGCGCGCGTTTGGCAAGGACCGGCGGCTGCCGATTGTCAATCGGTTTGAGGGCTGAGTAGTTACAAAAAATCTCTCAAAGCACTCGGTGCATTTCAATTGCGTTGGTAAAATTTAGGGGCAAAAGAGGAAACCACTGATTTGCCAAATCGGTGTCCACAAGGTATCTCTACAACTATCTTTTCACACTAAGGAGATGATCTTGTGGACACCACTCAAATTGTAACACAGATTGTGCAATGTGCGATGCAGGAGTTGCAGACGTTAGTGCAAGACCTCATCGAAGACCAACCGGACTTATATCAGGCGGAGACGCGTTTGTTCGAGGGCTTGATGAGCGTGGGGCGCACGGTGTTGACCCAGTGGCTCAAGGCGCAAGCCACCCCCACCAAAACCGTTCTCTGTTCCGACTGTGGAGCAGCCCTCTCCTGTCACCGCCGCCCGACGCGCACCCTGCTGACGATGTTTGGGGAGGTGGCGTGTCAGCGGGGTTACTACTATTGCCGCCCCTGTCAGCGGTCGGAGAGACCTGTGGATGAGGCGTTGGGATTGGATGGATGTGGGGTGACGAAAGCGTTGCGCGAGGTGTGCGCCTGGGTGGGGGCACACGAGCCCTTTGCGGAGGCGGCGAAGACGGTCAGGAAGTTGCTCAAGTTGGAGGTGAGCCCCAGCACGCTGTATCGGCAAGCGCGCAAGGCGGGGGAGATGGTGTGTGCCAAGGAAGAGTTAGAGCGGCGGTTGGTGGAGGGGAAGCGACAGGCATTGGAGTCCGTCGCCCACGCCCCGGAACGGCTGTATCTGGGGATGGATGGGGTGATGGTGCATGTGGACGGGGGATGGCATGAGGTGAAAGTAGGGGTGACGTTTGAGGGGGAAGCGGTGTGGGATGAGGCGGGGGAACAGGAGACAGATGCGGTAGTGAACAAACAGGTTCTGGCGCGGTATGAGGGGGCAGAAACGTTTGTGGAGCGGTATCGGCAGGCGGTGGTGAAGGCGGGGGGGCAGCGGGCAGCAGAGTTGGTGTGCGTGTCGGATGCGGCGGGGTGGATTCAAGCGCCGCTGAAAAGTTACTTTCCGCAGATGGAGGGGATCGTGGACTGGTATCACGCGACGGAGCACTTGAGCGCGGCGGCGAACCTGCTGTATGGGGAAGGAAGCGGGGCGGGGGCGGTATGGCGGGGGGCACAGGAGGGGCGGCTGTGGAAGGGACAGGTGGGGCGGGTGGTGGCGCAGATGAAGGCGCGGGCAGGGATGGGAGAGGAAGCGCGGGCGGGATTAGAGCGGGAGCGGGGATATTTTGAGCGGCATAGGGAGCAGATGGACTATCCGCGCTATCGGGCGCAGGGGATGCACATCGGGAGTGGGGTGTTAGAGAGTGCGGGGAAGGAGTATGTGACTCAGCGAGCGAAAGGGAGTGGGATGCGGTGGAAGGGGGGATTGAATCCGGTGTTGGCGTTACGGTGTCACGTGCTGAACGAGACGTGGGAGCGAGGGGTGATACCGTTCCTGTGATTTCTTCAACGGGTTTGCAATACGCCCCAAAGCACTTGACATCTTCCCCTACCGTCTGCTACAATAGACTCAACGTTCGTGGAACGCAACCTTGCCCTTACTGAGTTATGGAGTGAATTGCCCTGAAACGACGGATTGCTCAAACGGTCGTAATTGCAAATAGAAACTCACACACCCCATCCCAAGACGTGCGGGGGGGGGGTACACGTTTGTACGCCTTGCCTTAATTATCATCCCATGTGCTACCCTTGCCTTACTCTTCTCCTTTGCCCAACCATCTAACCGCCCAACCCCCGACGCCTCTTTATCCCGCGCTGCCGCTGACCCCGCCTACCGCGCGGCGATGCAGGCGGCACAGCAGAAACGTTATCACGATGCCCTGAAATCGTTTGAACAACTTGCTACCGCTCAACCCGATTCTGCCGTCGGCGCGCTGGCGCACTACCAAATCGGTTATTGCTATCTCGCCCTGAAACAGAAGCAAAACGCGCTCACTGCGTTTGAGAAGTTTGTTCGCTTGCATCCTCACAGCCCGCTCACTGCTCCTGCTCAGGAGCAGATACGCCAACTTAGTCAACCACCCAACCACCCAACCACTCAACCACCCAACCACCCCGCCCGCGCCGATTGCGGTCCCGCCGCCCTGCTCGCCGTCTGCCAGCGTCTCGGCGTCACGACGACGAAAGACGACCTCGCCCGCTTGGCGGACACCGACGCCACGGGCACGACCATGATGGGATTGGCACAGGCCGCGAAAGCCAAAGGGCTGAAAACAGAGGGGCTGTGGGTGGACGCGCAGGCGTTTCAGCACACCCGCCTGCCTGCGTTGGCGTGGGTGAACGGCAACCATTGGGTGGCGGTGTTCAAAGTCCATCGTGATACGGTCACGTTGTTCGACCCGGCGAAAAACAAAGAAGAAACTGTCGGCTTCCCAGACTTCCAGCAACGATGGGACGGACATCTGCTGCGCGTCTGGAAACCCTCCGGTTAAAACCACCAAGTCGCCAAGGACGCCAAGAGTCCTTTGAAAACCTGGCATCCTTGGCGACTTAGCGGTGAGAAAGAGGTCTCTCATGCGTCGCCTACTCAAATCTCGTCATGCCAAAGTCGTCTCGTGGTTCGTGGTGTTTGCCTTCGTGTTCACGTTCCTGCCAGCCAAAGAAAGTCTGGCGGACACGCTGACGAAAAACATCAAACGTTGGCAATTAGAACACAAGGGACACGCGCGGAGGTTGACCCTTGCTGAGATGCGCGCCCTCAAAGGCGGGCAGGAACCCACCCAGCCCAGCAACGAGGCGGGGGCGGGCGTCCCCGAATCGTGGGAGGGCTCCGACCCGGCGTCGCCGTTCAGCAAGGTCAACGTCGGCAGCGGCAACCTGTTCACCTCCATCCCCATCGCGGGCTTCGCCGGGCGTGGACTCGACGTCGGCTTGACCCTGCATCACAACAGCAGCGACCTGAACGCCACCACCCCGCTCTCGGCGGGCTGGACGCACTCCTACAACGTCACCTTGACCGAGTCGCAGCCCGGCGGCGGCGATGTGACTATTCGTGAGGGCACGGGACGCCGCCACACCTTCCTGCGCAACGCCGACGGTTCTTACACTCATCCCGCCGGCGTGTTCGAGACGCTGGAGCGCAATGCTGACGGCACTTACACCTTGACGCGGCACAGTCAAGTCCAACTTCACTTCGACGGTCAGAACCGCCTGAGCACCATCGTTGACCCGAACAACAACACGGTGACGCTGTCCTACAACGGACAGGGACAACTGACCACCGTCACCGAACCGTCGGGCAAAACGCTGACGTTTGCCTACAACCCGGATGGCAAACTCGCGTCTGTGACTGACCCGCTCAATCGCACCGTCTCGTTCACCTACGACGGCGTGACGGGCTACCTCTACACCGTGACCTATCCAGACAACACGACGCTGACGTTCACCTATGACGTGCAAGGGCGCCTCTGGAGCATCACCGACCCGCGGGGCAACGTCTGGGACTACGACTACGACCTCGACGGGCGCCTCGTGGAAGCGCACCATCCGGGCACCCCTGCTAACGCCCTGCGCACCTACACCTGGTTGAGCAACGGGGTGGACGTGACCGACCAGACGGGCAGAGTGGTGGGGTATCGCAAGAACGCCAATGGCGAGTTGAGCCAAGTGATTGTGGACCCTTACGGCATGGCGCTAACCAGCAGTTACGGCTACGACAGCCAACACAACGCGACCAGCGTCACCAACCCACGCGGTTACACCATGACGACGACTTACGACAATAATGGCAACGCGCTGAGTGTGACCGACCCCCTCAACCGCACGGTGACCATGACCTACGACGGGCGCAACAATCTGACTTCGGTGACGGACAACGCCGGGCACGTGACGCAATACACTTACAACGCGCATGACAACCTCACGCAAGTGACGGACGCGCTGGGGAACGTGACGAGTTACACCTACGACGCTTACGGCAACCAGTTGAGCGCGACGGACGCCGCCGGGCACACCAGCACCTTCACCTACGATGCCAGTGGGAATCTCACCTCTGCCAGCAACCCATTAGGCAACACCAGCACGTTCACCTACAATGCTTTGGGCTGGAAGTTGACCGAGACCGACCCCCTGAATCGCACCACGAGTTATACCTATGAGGCGATGGGGCGCGTCGTGCAGGTGACGCATCCCGACAACACCACCCGCCAGTTCACCTACGACGCGGCGGGCAACCTGACCAGCGTGACCGACGAGAACAACGCGGTGGCCTCCTTCGCCTACAACGCGCGCGGGCTGAAAGTCTCCGTCACCAACCCGTTGAACCAAACCACCTCGTTCAGTTACGACGACGCGGGGCGGCTGGTCTCCACCACCAACGCGCGCGGCAAAACTACGACTTACACTTACGATGCGGCAGGACGCCGAACGGGCGTGACCTACCCGGACAACACCACGCGCTTTGTGTCCTACAACGCGAACAGCCGCGTTGCCTCCACTACCGACGGGCGGGGCAACGTGGTCCACTACCTTTACGATGCCGCTGACCAACTGACCACCGTGGACTACCCCACGGGCACCGACCTCACCTATACCTACAACACTGACGGACTGCGGACGAGCATGACCGACAGCACCGGCACAACCAACTGGAGTTATGATGCCCTGCATCGCCTGACCAACGAAACCACCCCGCGCGGCACGGCGCAATACACCTACACCACGGACGGGAATCGGGCGACGATGACGCTGGTAGGGACGGGGACGACGACTTACAGTTGGAACGCCGCCCATCGTTTGACCTCTTTGACCAACCCCTATAACGAGACGACCTCGTTCACCTACTTTGCCGACGGGCGGCTCAATCAGGTCACGAATCCCAACTCCACGACAACGAGTTACACCTACACCCCACGCGGATTCGTCTACGACATCACCCATCGGCGCAGCGACAACTCACTCATCAATGGCTTCCGCTATGACTACGACGCCAGCGGGAATCGCCTGCGCGAGACAGCGTTAGGGGGCAACCGCTACTCCGACTACTTCTACGACGCGGCGGCGCAACTGACGCGGTTCACCGAGCGGCAAATCGTGGGAACGCAAGACCCGCGCGGGCAATACAGCGACGACACCGCCATTCAGGATGACTCGTATGCTTACGACGCGGTGGGCAACCGCCTGAGTTTGACGGACAACCTCACCAGCGAGCAGATTCTTTACACCTACGACGACTTCAACAAGATGCTGACGGCAGGCAGCCGCAGTTTCACCTACGACGCCGACGGCAACTGCACGAGCGTCGCATTGCAAGGCGGGGGCACCACGCGCACCTACACGTGGGGCTACAACAACGAACTCAAACAAATCACGTATAGTGGGGGCGGGACGAACACCTTCAGTTACGACGGCATCGGGCGGCGAGTCACGAAGAGCGACAGCAGCGGCAATTACAGTTTCGTCTACGATGGCGACCGCATCCTCAGCGACGGGCAAGCGGTTTACACCCGTGCGGGAAGCAGCCGTTTAATCAGCGAGCGGCGGGGGAACAACTCCGAGTGGTATCACAGCGACGGGCTGACCAGCAGTCGCACCTTGACAAGCAGCACGCAGACGGTGACGGACACGTTCCGCTACGATGTGTGGGGCGACATGGCGGAGCGGACGGGGAACACGCCCACGCCGCATCAATTCGCCGGGGCGTTGGGGTATGAGCGGGAAGCAGACAGCGGACTGTATTTCATCGGCACGCGGTATTATGACCCGAGTGTGGGGCGGTTCCTCAGTCAAGACTTGGCGCAGTGGGGAGCGAACTGGTATGGGTATGCGGCGAATAACCCGGTGAACGCCTTTGACGCCAACGGGAACCTCCCCGTGCCGCTGGTGACGGGTTTGATTGGAGCGATTGGAGGCGGGATCATTGGCGGAGTCGGAGCCTATATCAACGGCGGGAATGTCTGGGCAGGGATTGGGCAAGGCATCGTGGTGGGTGGTGTAGCGGGACTGACGGGCGGCTGGGTCGGTGGCGCGGTCGGCGGTTTAGTCGGCGGTGGAGTTGGGGGGGAATTGTAAGTGGAGCGGCTGGCGGGGTGGCAGGGGATGTCGTCGGACAAGGGGTCGCCCTGGGGTTAGGCTGGCGCGATACCTTCAGTTGGCCCGAGGTGGTTGGCAGCGGGGTGATAGGGGGAATCGGTGGCGGCATCGGAGGGTATATAGGAGGGAGGGGCGGACCCTGCTTTCTGGCGGGGACACTGGTGTGGACAGCGGAGGGCAAAAAGCCGATAGAGGCGGTGCGGGCAGGGGAGCGGGTGCTGTCGCGGGATGAGAGAACAGGCGCGGTGAGTTATCAGAAGGTCGCGCGCACGTTCCGGCGAGTAAGCCCCGCGACGGTCACGGTCAGGGCAGGGGAGGAAATAATCAAGACGACACCGGAGCATCCGTTCTGGGTAGAAGGAAAGGGATGGGTGGCGGCGAAGGAGTTGGCGAAGGGCGAGCGGTTGGTCACACCGAATGAGGAGGCACTCATCGTTCGGGCAGTGAAGGTCGAGGCGGTGCGGGGACCGCCCGTGGCGGTTTACAACTTGGAGGTGGAGAGCACTCACACTTACTTTGTGGGGAAGCAGGGGGTGTGGGTACATAATAGCTGTGACGAGATCCTCACTCGATATGCTGGTGGTAAAGAATCAGCAGGTCGTCTCACTCGTCACGCGGAAGCATCCTTAGCGAATCCAGAGGAAGGAGTGTACGGGGTTAGTGTAACCGCTGGTCCGCCTGATCCCACAAGGGGGGCTTACGGTCAGTTGCCAAGGAGTGTTGTCGAACAGCATTTTCCTGTACATAATACGCCTCTGGGTATTGACCCATTCCACCGCACAGTGGAACTGCCAAACCCCGTGACAAAGGAAGTGGCTGTCCTGTGGAACAATCTCTGGGGGTTCAAATGATCAGCCAGTCCGTCATTAGATGCCCTGATTTAATGGGGCACAGCAATTGTCAACCTCATAGGGTTATCGCCTTGGGATACTATGACGGTCCGACGTCCGGCATATTGCAATGCGGTGTGTGTCTGGCTGAGTATATGTTTGACATGATTGACTGGAATCAAACGGAAGATGGGGAGGACACGCGGATCTTTGTCCTCTGTCCTCTGCCAAAGGGATCGTTTGGGGAAATTGTAAAGTTCTTCCCCAAAGGGAAATGTCCATCAATGCCGGTGTGGGTGACGTGGCTTCAGCTCTGTTCAGACCCAAAAGGTGCAGAGCGTTGCATTAAGGAGACTTCAGATAGGGCAAGTCCTCCAGAGGTGGTTATGGCGTGGATTGGATATTGGGGGAGGAAAATCATTGCCGTCAAGAATCTGGCAACAAAGGATTTACCTAACATTGAGGATAAAACTAAACGTTTCGGAAGGGGGTGCGACTGGTTCGCCTTTCTGGGGCTGGTTAGGTGACCACTATACGCCTCCCCGCTGACGGGCACGAGCAGTTTCACGTATGACGGCTTGGGCAGACGAGTCACGCGCACCAACGGCGGGACAACAACCACATTCTACTTCAGCGGCAACAGCATCACGACGGAGAAGCAAGGCGCAAACGTCGTCGCACACTACGTTTACGGCGCGAACCGCGTCAGCCGCGACGCGAGTGGGAGTTACGAATACTACCACACCGACGGGTTGGGCAGCACACGGCAACTCAGCAACGACAGCCAGAGCCTCACGCAGACAACGACTTACGACGCCTTCGGCAACGTGGAAAGCAGCGCGGGGAGCAGCGGCAACGCCTACAAGTATGCCGGGCAGTTTGGCTACCGCAACGACGGCGACGATGGACTGATGCACGTGGGGGCGCGGTATTACAACCCGTTGGTGGGGCGGTGCATGAGTGCGGATACTTACTTGGGGGACATTGGAAATCCGCAGAGTTTGAATCGGTACAGTTACTGTGAGGGTGACCCAGTCAACGCAGTAGACCCTGATGGACACGCCAAACAGAAACCCAAGCCCAAGCCCAAACCCAAGCCCAAGCCCAAGCCAGGAGGCAAGCCACCACGCGAGGAGCCACCATCTCTGACGATACCGCGGCCGCCCCCACGACCGCTCCGGCCAGAAGAACTGGACCCGCCGCGGCCGCCACGGAGGGACGACCCCGTACCACCCTGGCCGCCTGATGAACCTTTTGCTGATCCTGGTTTCGCGCGTCCAATACCGACGGGTCCTCCTCCAAGGTATGATGCGGCATAGGGTCGGTTTGGTGTATGGTGCTCGACAATGAACGTTGTCCTACTTTCTGGTCATTGAAGTCGTTGCTGCCGAATCACCGGGGGCGAGACAGGCGTTCGGATAGGGGGTAAAATGTGCTCTTTCAGACTCGTGTCCGAACGCTTCTCTCGACTTCGGAGCGCGAGAGTTGACAAAGGAGGTTCAACGATGGTCGGTTCGATTGGGGTAAAATGCGCCATCGGTCACTGCATGGTTTTCATGTTCCTGCTGCCGTATGCGTCTTACGCAGACGGTCTCAGGGAGACCGATGAGAGGACCGGAGTGCAGATCGTCTGCACTCCCGAGTGGGGTATGTTCCCCGAAGAATGGCTCACAGATCCCGTGAATGCCCAGGCTTTTTCTCTCCATGAGGGAGAGATAGAGAGGTCATTGAAGATCATTAAATCCGTCCTGAGGAAGTATCCGGACTCCGTCCTCAAAACCCATTTAGAAAGGGTCTACGTGGTTCACAATTTGATATTCCACGGCGTATCGGTCGGTGGAATCAACTCAGAGAATCGAATTTATATCGTCAACAGTGGGTTGATTCGCGGTTACACAGATACCAGGATCGAGGAGACCTTCCACCATGAGATGGCTCATATTCTGCTGCGTCATTTCACCGCGAAATTCGACGAGACTGAGTGGGAGAAGATCAATCCGCCCGGCTTCCAATACCTCCAATACAAGGGATTGGATGTGACAACCCTCAAAGGAAAATACCTCGGGAACGTTGATCGCAGGCATCTCCGCAACGGCTTCCTCGACGAATACGCTTTGTTGCACTGGAAAGAAGACTTCTGTATCTTCGCTCAGAAGTTGTTTGTGGGTCAAGCGGCATTTTGGCAAATCGTGGAGCGTTATGAAAGAATCAAGAAGAAGACGGCAATGGTGATTGAGTTTTACCGTACCGTAGATCCGACATTGACAGAGGAGTACTTTAGACGCTTTGCAAAAGAAACTCCGGGCGATGCCAAGAGGACAATTTACTACGATGCCTAAAGCGAGGGAAACGATGTCTCAAGGTCAGAGACCACCGCCGATTATCGCTCACTGCTTACCGCTCACTGCTCACTGCCGTCCTCACCCGCCCTGCTTCGCCTTCCTGAACCTCGCCAACTGCGCGCGGTAGAAAGCGTTGTTGGGGTCGAGCGAAATGGCTTGCGTGATGGCGTCCATCGCTTCGTTGTAGCGTTTGTTGACGTAGTAGGCTTCGGCTAAGGTGTCCAAAATGGGGGCGGCGCGGGGGGCAAGTTCGACGGCTTTGAGCGCAAGGCGCAGAGCCTCTTGGGGGTTGCGCAGTTTCTCGTCCTTGCACGTCGCGTAGAGCCACGCGAGGTTGTTGTAGGGCTGCGCCTGCTGTGGGTCTATCTCGATGGCGCGTTGGTACTCCGCGATGGCTTTTTCAAACTGCTCCTTCTGCAGGTAGGTGTCCGCTAAAGACGCTGCAAGAGCGGCGTCCTTCGGCATCACCTCAGCGGGGATAAATTTTTTGCCCTGCGCTTCCATCACCGTTTCCAGTTCAACATACGCCTTGAGCAATCGCGGCGTCCGGCGCACGACTTCGCGCAGATATTTTTCCGCCTCGGCAAAATGCTTCTCGTCTTTCTCGATGCGCGCTAACAGCCACGGCACGTCGGGATGCTCCGCGTCCAGTTTCGCCAGCGTCGCCGCTTGCTGCCGCGCCACGTCGTAGGCTTTGGCGTCGCACGCGCGCCAGCCTATCTCAAAGTGAACGGAGAAGTTGTCCTCCGCTAACTCGACCGCTCTTTGCCAATGGCGGTGACTCTCGGCGGCGTCCGCTGAGTGCATCGCTTGCCCCACTTCGTCTGACCACAGTTCCTTCCACCACGTTTTCTCCTGCGCTCGCAAGGCGGCGATTTGCGCGAGGTCAAGGGCGTAAACGTTTCGGTCCTCACAGGCGGCGAACAGTTTGCCGCCTGCAACCGTCGGCGCGGAGAAGAGCCGCCCCGCTGCCTGAAACTTCCACTGGAACGCGCCGCTGTGCAGGTCGAAGGCGTAGATCTGCCCGCCGAGCGTAGATGCATAAAGCACGTCATCGGCAACCCTGATGGATGGCGGCGCCCCGCCGGTCAAAAGCCAGAACTTCCATTTCACCCCGCCCGTTGTTTTGTCCAGCGCGTAAACATAGCCGTTGCTCGCCCCGCAGCAGATAAGCGTCGGCGTTATCACTGGTGCGGAACAGGCGGCGGCTTCGGGCGCAAACTGCCATTTGATTTTCCCGGTGGCAAGGTCTATGGCGCACACTCTTTGCGAGGCGACGTAGAGAATGCCTTGCTCGTGGATGGGCGTGCGGACGGACGCGCCGACGTTCAACTTCCAGCGGGTGTCCAGAGTGCGCACGTCGAAGGCGTGAAGGTCGCCACTCTGCGACGTGAAGAACAACGTATCGCCCACCGCACACGGACTGGAGATGGGCACACCGATTTGCGCCGACCATCCGCGTTGTCCGGTTGCTGCATTCAGCGAAAACAGCGCGCCCCCCGCCGCGCCGATGATGAGTTGATTGCCTGCAATCACCGGCGGTCCGCTGGACGGACCGGGAGTCGTGGACGCCCGCCAACGAATCGCGCCGCCGTTCTTGTCCAGCGCGTAAATCGCGCCTTGCGGGTTCGCAACGTAAATCAGCGTCTCACCGACGACGGGCGCGAACCACGCGGGCGTGTTGATGTTGGTCTTCCACCGGGCTTGTCCCGTGTTTGCATCAATGGCTGCTACGTGACGGTCATTGGAGCCGACGTAAATCACGTTGTTGTCAACGACGGACTGCCAGAAGGCGCGCCCGCCCGTGCGGAACACCCAACGCAGCCCGGCGATTTGGTGCAGTCGCTCCAAAACGTTTGCTGCGCTCTGAGGTTCGGCGGACTGGATGACGAACGCCTTCAGGCGCGCCGAGATTTCTTCGTGCGGCTGATTGAGTCGCTGATAGCAGTCGGCTAATATATGGTAGGCGTCTGCGCTGTAAAGGGGACGGCGCTCCGTAAGTTGCATCAGCGCATCGCGCGCTTTGGCGAATTCGCCGGTTTCGTGATAAGCGATGCCCAACTGAAACAGCGCGTCCTCTTCTAACAGCGGGAACGTTTCGACCTGCGGGTTGAGAGCGTAGAGGTTTTGACCGGAGGCGACTACCAACGCGGATTCCGTCGGTCGGGGGGAGGCAAGGAGAGTGGACCCGGTGGGGAATCGCCACCGCAACCGTCCATGTTTGGCGTCCAGCGCGTAAACGTTTTCATCCCCCAGCGCGGCGTATACAACATCGCCTTGAACCATCGGCGCTGGAATCGTTTGTGCGGATACTTTCCATTTCACGTTGCCTGTAGCAGCGTCCAATGCGTGCAGTGAGTTAGACGCGCCAATGTAGACCACGCCGTCGCTGACAACGGGCGAACCTTGCGCAAAACCGCCCAGACTCGCCTTCCATTTCACGCCACCCGTCGCCGCGTCCAGCGCGTAAGCCTGTCCATCGTTCGCGCCAAAGTAAATCGCTCCCTGACCGTCGCGGCTCTCCATCGCGACGGTCGTGAGAATATCGCCTGTTATCGTGAACCGCCACTTGACCTGACCGGACGCCGCGTCCACCGCATACAAACGGTTGTCGCGCGAGCCGACGTAGACGACGCCATGCTCTACACGGGGGGAGGCGACGATGCCGCCCTGCGTCGGCAACTGCCATTTGAGTTGCCCCGTCGTGGCATCCACGGCGTAGAGGTTTCGATCGTTCGAGCCGAAGAAGACGACGCCGTTCGCCACGCTGGGCGATGACCACACGGCGGCTTTGGTTTCAAACTTCCACTTGAGTTGACCGCTTCCCGCGTCCAGCGCATAGACCGCGCCGTCGTTGCAGCCGACGCACACGACGCCGTTGGCAACCGTCGGCGTTGTGGCGCACGCCTGCCCCGCCCGGAATCGCCAGCGGCGCGCGCCCGTCTGGGCGTCGAAGGCAAACACGTAGCCGTCCGCCGACCCCGCGTAAACCACACCGTTGACGACGGTGGGACGCACGTCTGTCGAGAACGGCACCGACGGCGCGGTCAGTTTGGTTTTCCACTTTAACGCTTGCGTCGTGCCTTTGGCGAGGAACGCCTGGCAGAGCGCAATCGCAGCGTTGTAAGATTTCTTGGACTCTTCTGCCGCTCCCTGACCGTCGCGGCTCTGAGCCTTCTTGCGCAGGCGGCTGGCTTTCCACATCTCCCGCGCTATCAGTGTCACTTCCGCCGTGCGTTTGTTTTGTTCCGCGAGTGATTTGAGTTCAGCGTCCTCTTTCTGTATCTCGGCTTGAACGTCTCCCCCCGCCTTTTCCAGTTCCTCGATGCGCTGCCGCCCGGCGCGCTCGTAGGCAATCAACGCGGCGTCAAAACTGCCGTTGCTCTTCTGATATGCCTCGCGATATTTTTGCTGCGCCTCTGACGTTTTCTTTTGCATCAACTGGACGTTGCCTTCGGCGTAAATGAGGTAAGCGTCCAACGGGGCGGCGTCTTCGCGTGTCGCTTCCAACCATTCGGAGGTTCGCACGGGCACGCCGGAGGCGCGGAACTTGTCCAGCGTTTTTGCGATCAACTCGGCGTGCAAGCGCGGCAGGTCTTTCAGCCTTCCCTCCACTGTGCCGATGTCTTCACTCCGCCCGGTTTCCCGCGCAAAGAGGGCGACGCGGATTTTTACTGACGTCTCCGGCTTGACCCCCTCGCCGCTGGCGTCCTTGTAACTGCCGATGATGAGAAACTGCGCGTCGGCGGCTTCGCACGCCTTGCGTTGCGCGATAACGTCATCGAGCGGGACTTTTGCCGCCTCAAACTTTTGCGCGGTCAGAGCCTCGTAGGTCTTCGCGGCGTCGCGCACGTTGAGCATGTAAACGAGGCGCAACTTCGCGGCAAGCGTCTGCGGCGTGCCGCCCACGCAGAGCGGCTCCAAAGACGGGAAAGTAAGTCCCGTCCCGAACGACGCCACAGCCACCGCCACCGCGCGCGGCGACGACGCGGCTTCCGGTTCTGGCGCTGGTTCTGACTCCGACTTTGTCTCCTGCTGTGCACTCCCACGACCAAACATCAGACACACAATGACACAAATTACGATAACCCCACACCATCTACCACATTGCAACCATGCCTTCATTCTAAACCCCCCAACAAATCAGCGGTCAGTGACCACCCCTGTCATTCGTTCGTCGTTGACCATTTTACCTCAGAAAGAAGAATTCATGCAGATTTTTTGCCGTCATCTGTTTCGTCGGAGAAAATTTGTGATATACTGATGGTAGTTTTCTGTCTCAAGAGCAGCGGCTGTGACTACTGGAATGGTTCAGCCCTATATGAGGCTCTTCGCCTCTTTGCTTGCTCAAGTAGTCACAGACGCGGGGCGTGCAGTGACTCTTCGGGAAAGGGGTGCATTCATGAAGAAGGGATCTGTCGTATCACGTCGTTGGGGTATATCTCCGCTTTCTCTCAGACTACAGTGCCTCACGCTTTGCCTGATTGCCTTAGCCACTGTCGTCTTTCGGTCTCCCTCGCGGGCGATTGTTGTCCAGTCTTCCTCCTGTATGCCCTACCAACTGAGGTTTGACCCCGGTGCCTACCCTCTGGTCTTCCGTCCTGACACTCCGAATAACATGATTCGCTTCCGCGTCGTCAACTACCAGAATCCCTACGGACAGGTTGGAACGATTACGTGGATGCAGATTTCGGTAGACCACATACCTCTCCCTACGGTCATTGATAATGCCACGCATTCAGGTTATGTATTATGGGACACGACCGGCGTACTCAATCCCAGCGCTCACACGACCTCTGCCATGGCGGAAGTTGTTACCTCATTCCCTGGTGGTTCCGTTACCACTCTCCTGGACTCCCTTGACCCTTTACCTCCCAATCCAATTCCCCCTTGACCACCACCGGCGGGGATGGGGCACCCCCTTGGCGATGACCTTGCTGTTGCCGATTTTGGGATTGACCGCCTGCAATACGAGGGTGACTTCCTGATGTATGACCGTGCTGCACAGCGAAATATCATCCCGCCGCAAATGTATCGTCGTTCGGACCTGAGTGTAGATTACGACTACCCGGCGGGCTACATCAAGAGCGGGATGCCGACCGTCAAATTTGGGTTGGATGTACCGAATCTCAACAATCTGCAAGCCTCCTATCGTTTTCAAATCTGGTTCGCAGGTGAGAACTATTATTTTGAAACACTTCTTCAATCTCTTCAGGGCGACTTAAACAATGTTGTCACTTGCCCTCAACTCCCCGACTACGTGTATGCTCACCACTTCCGTATTGTCATCCAAATCTGGTTCTGGTTTCCCAACGACCAGATGTGGGTGCCCTATTCCTCATGGGATTATAACCCTGTTTCCGCTCCCCCGGCTTTAGACTGGACGAATTACTGGTATGCCGTTTTCAGTGATCCCAACGCGACTTTCCCCCGCTACAAGTATGGAGGCAGCGGGATTTTCCAAACGGTGCCGTGGTATCAGATTGTCGAGAACGCCCTGAACCATGTAACCACAAGCGGCGTAGACCAAACGGTCATTGATCCTGGAATCGCCTTGGCAAACTTGACCACTGACCTCTATGTTTGGCCTAATCGCCTCACAGACGGACCTGCAAGTTCGCATTACCGACCGGCCAGCCCACTTTACTATCTCCCCGATCCGCCACCACCCGCTCCACCTACAGCAGTCATATTCGACCTCTGGGGTATGAGGGGCGCGACGAATGGCGACTGCCAGGATTTCTCCTCCTACCTCCAATGTCAGGCGCGTTCAATAGGCATCCGCGGCATGATGAGCAAGCGCTTGGGCAGTAACTTTGGGTGCCATCCACTTCTCTTTTGCGGAGATCCATTGCCACTTTGGACTAACACTGGTTTCACCTTCCATCAGATAGGGTGGAGGTCAGGCACTGACAAGTTCTACGATTGGGCTTTTGCTTTCCAACACGACAGTTCCCCATGGTGGAAGTTGTGCATCGAATACACAGAGAACGACGAGAAAAATGCCCTTGTGTTGCCAGGATTCTCGACAACATTTGGGACTGCTTTTGCTTTAGGTGATGATAATGACCCGGATTATGGCGTGGAGACTTACATAAAGTAAAGGAAAGTATTCCTATTATAAAGGAGGAAACTACCATGTGGCAGAAAAAAGTAAGTTGGAACATTCATTTCTGTTGGTGCGCTCTCCTTTTAGGATTGAGCCTCATAGGGGGGTCATTCATGGCACGTTCAACCCAAGCCCAGACCCAGCGGCGCATTAGTGCCCTGAGCATCATGGAGACAAAGGAGGATCTGCCTTCAGACTTCACGTACTTCCCTGAACCTGAAGACACAAAGGAGAGAGGCGTTAATCACCTGTATTTTGGGCGCAGGTGGAATATGTCAAAACCTTTGTCGCACAACAACCAAGCAAAGGAATTAATCCGGATTATGATTGGAGTCGGGGACAGCCCGGAGGCAGCCATCAAAGGATTGGAGAGGGGGATCTTGACCCAAGTGCAGTGGGTAGACGGGACCTACAGCGGGAAGCCTATTGGCGACCGCGCCCGACGTCCGCCCGGTAAACCTACCCCTGAAAATGCTGCTCGCGGCGCATGTTTAAGGGTTGTGAAAGGTCCTGTGCTTATAGACATTGCAGGAAGTGGAGATCCCAGTGTTCCGCGAGACTGGATTGGTATCGTTGAAGGACTTGCCCGTACTCTTGTAGCGCGTGCCGAGGCAGCCATCAAGTTAGGGCAATCGCCGCAAAAGAGCCTGAAGGTGGCGGACAAGTCCATCACCGGGCAGGAGGTCAAAGATGCCGGGACGGTTGCTCCCGTCAGTGACTTAGCCAAAGCCCTCGGCGCGAAAGTGGAGACCAGCAAGACCGGCAGCCGTATCACGTTGACGGCGAAAGACAAGAAAGTGGAACTGGTGGTCGGGCGTTCGGAAGCCATCATTAACGGGAAGAAAAGCACGCTGAAGTTTCCCGCGCTTCAGACGGGTAAGAAAGGACAGGTCATGTGCCTCGTTGAACCGATTGCGATGGCGTTCGGCGCTAAGGTGAGTGCCTGAAGCGATGCTGCAATAAGACGGGATTGACTCAGAGGAGGCGGCAGCCCTGCTGTTGGTGACACGACCGGCAGGGCTGTCGCTTTTCTTTCATAGAAGACGATTTGCATAGACAGTCCGCCTATGCTATAATGCCCGCGAGATGTTTAACAATCCCGTTCTCTTCAAAGAACTTCGCCTCATCATGCGCACGGGACGACCGTTCTGGGCGATGGTCGGTTACGTCTCGGTGCTGAGTGTCGTCGCGTGCATCGCGTTCCCGCACGGACCCGTTTCGCCCACCAACTCACAGGCGGGGCGCACGCTGTTCTGGACGCTGACGGTTTTTCAGTTCATCCTTGTCTGTCTTCTGATGCCCGCGATGGCGGGCACGACGCTGGCGGTGGAGAAGGAACAACGCACGATGGAAATGCTGCTCCTGTCCGCCCTGACGCCGCGTGAGATTGTCTGGGGCAAGTTTCTGGCGTCGCTGTTGAACGTGTCTCTCCTCGTGGTGTGCAGCGTGCCGCTGGCGGCGATGTCGTTCATGTTGGGCGGCGTGTCGCCCGGCGAAGTATTCATGGCTTACGTGGGCATTTTCCTGATGGCGGCGACCGCTGCCAGCATCAGCGTGCTGTCCTCTGCCGAAGAAACGCGCACTTACATCGCCCTATTTCGTTCCTACGGTTCGTCAGCGGCGCTGGTGGGGGTTGCCCTGCCCGTGACCCTGTGCGGTTGGCTCTTCTTCCCGATGCTGGTGGGCGGTTTCATCATCGCGCGCGGGTGGCGGCGCATCAAGGGATGGGGCATCCCGCTCGGCATCCTCGTTTGCATTGCGCTGTGGTTTTTGATGTATCTCCTCAAAATCTCGTGGACGATGAGTTTTGTGCTGGGCATCGTCACGGGCAGCGTGTTGCTGGTGTATCCGTTCCTCCACCTGTCCGAACGCGCCGTGCTCAAGCTGCCGCCTCCCACGCTCTCGCGCCGCGAAATGGCGGAACAACGAGCGCAGATGAGTCAATGGGTCAATGCAGACACGATGTCCGCGCCAACGGTGGCGACGGCGGCAACGCCAGCGGCGCAACCGCCGGCACGAACGGTTCGCCGTCCCAAACGCCGCCGACGCGACACCTCTGTTTACGCCACCGAAAATTTCATCCCCGACCGCGTCAACCCCATTCTGGCGAAAGAGATGCGCACCAGTTTTTTCGGACGTGAAGGGCTGCTGTGGAAGACGGCAGCGGTGGGATTGGCGGTCGGCGTCGGTGGGCTTCTCGCGCTGTTCTTGCTGATTGCGTTCGGCGAGTGGATGGATTCTCGTTTTTCGTATCAACCAAGACCATTCTCACCCTCTAAGGTTTACGACTATTTCATCACCGGCGTCCGCTGGCTCTTTGCCATCGTCGGATTGATGTACCTCATTCTGGTCATGTCGCTCACAACGGCATGGGCGGCGTTGACCTTCGCCCGCGAGCGCGAGCAGCGCAGCCTCGATTTGATGGTGATGACGCCGCTCGGCTCGCACGAAATCGTCCGGGGCAAGTTTTACACCGTTGCTTACCTCGCCGCATTTCTCGCCGCCATCTCCTTTCCCTCAGCGATTCTGTGCGCCATCATCGGCGCAGTGCCGTGGTGGATGAGCCTCGTTTTCATGGTCTCGCAGACGGTTTACAGCATCGCCAGCATTGCGATTGGAATGTTGTGCTCTCTCGGCGCGACCTCCAGCCGTCGGGCGATGGCAGCCGCCGTCGGCTTGCTCATCGTCGGTTTAGTCGGCGGCGTCTCCACCGCCATGGCAATTGGCTCTTACCAATCGGTGCCCACGACGTTCCTCAGCGCGTTCCCCCTCGACGCCTTCTGGACCGCCGTCGGTTGGTTGTGCCATCCCAACCCGCAACCCCATTACAGCGAGGTGTGGCTGCTCTCAATGGTCTGGTATACCCTCAGCGCCTTGCTTCTGTTGTGGCTATGTGGGGTGCTGTTCGAGCGGTGGTTCCGGCGGGGGGGGGGCTACCTGAACGTCATCCCCTGCCGTCGCATCGCCACGCTCTCCAAAATGCCAATCGCCATGAGAAACGCCAGCATGTGGCTGCCGCCGTAACTGAAGAAGGGGAGCGGGACGCCGGTGATGGGCATGAGTTTGAGGGTCATACCGACGTTGACGAAGACGTGAAACGCGAACATGGCGAAGATGCCGCCCGCGACCAGCGCCCCGTAGAGGCTCTCGGCGGTGAGCATGAGGGTGAGACTGCGCCACAACATCAGGCAGTAAAGGCAGAGCAGCGCGACCGAACCAACCAAGCCCCACTCTTCCGCCACGACGGGGAAGATGAAATCGGTGTGGTCTTCGGGGATGAAGTTGAGGCGGTTCTGCGAGCCGCGAAACAACCCTTGCCCCGATAACCCGCCAGAGCCGATGGCGATTTGCGCTTGCGTGATGTGGTAGCCTTCTTTGTCGGTGGCGACCTCTTTGCTGAGGAAGGCGGTCAGTCGCTCTTTCTGGTAGGGTTTGATGACGTCGGTCTTCCATGCGACGGCAAACAGCAAAACACCGCAGAGCATCACCGCTCCCAGATGCCACAGCCGCGCGCCCGCGACGAACATCATGCCAAACCATATCGTAATGAACGTCAGCGACGTGCCCAAGTCGGGTTGCTTGAAGATGAGCAGCCATGGAACGAGAACGTGCAGCCCCCCCCACAGCACGGTTTTGGGGTGGTGAATCCGCTCGTAATTTTTGTGCAGGTAGGCGGCGAGGGTGAGGATGATGGCGACTTTGGCGAACTCCGACGGCTGCAACTGAATCGGTCCCAGAAAAATCCATCGCTGCGCGCCTTTGACCTCGCGCCCCACCAGCAGCACGATGACGAGCATGAGGAAGTTGACGAGGTAAATCCAACGCGACGCCATGCCCCACAGGTGATAATCCACGCGCATCAGCCCGACCATCAGGCACAACCCCACCCCCAGCCAGACGGCTTGCTTCTTCGCGAAACCGGTCGTGGGCGGCGCGTCCGCCTCCGCCGCACCGCCCGTTGCGGTGAACTGCGCGCGCGCCGCCGGCTTCGTCGGCTCGCGGTAATCCTTCGCGCTATAAATCGTGAGGCAGCCCCACCCCGACAGCAGCACGACGGCGGCGAGGAGGAGGAAGTCTATTTTTTTGAGGACGCTTGTTTCCAACGGCTGCGAATGACCAATGACCAAATAGACGGTTTGCTGGGTTTGCTGAGGTTTGCTTTGATGCCAACCAGAGCCAACATAGCCAACCGTCGCCAACCTCAGCAAACTGGCATTTGGTCATCGGTCATTGGTCATTGACACTTCCCGCCTGTTTCGTTATACTGACTTTGCAGCAAGCCCATTATATCAAAAGCGAAGGGTTTCCGCCAATGAACGCGAAGATATGCGGTTTTTGCCGTATCGCGCAAGCGCGATACGTAGGGATTTTTCTGGTGTTGCTCGGCGCGGCGAGCGTTCGCGCTGACACGCCGATTCTGGGCGCGTCGTCCATCACGTTCCGCCCACTGCCGAGCGGGCTGCGCGTCGTCGTCAAGGAGTCGCACGCAACGAACCTCGTGTCGCTGTGGGTGGGCGTGCGCGCCGGTTCGCGCTTTGAGACGCCGCAGAACAACGGCGCGTCGCACCTGATCGAGCATCTGGTTTATCGCGGCAGCGCGCACACCAAGCCGGGCGAGGTCATGCAAATCATCGAAGACGCGGGCGGCGTCTCCAACGCCGAGACGGAAAAGGACTACACTCACTACTACGCGATTGTGACCAGCGAGCATTTCCCGAAAGTCCTCAACGCTCTGAGCGATGCGATTCTGCACCCGACCTTCGACCCCGCTGAACTGAACAACGAGAAGCGCGCGGTGGTGCTGGAATTGCAGCGGCACGATTCCAACCCCATCAACATGGCGGAGGACGCGGCGACCAGCGATTTCTTCCGCGTGCATCCGTATCGGCTGATTGCAGGCGGGACGGAGGAGAGCGTTCGACGCCTCTCGCGGGAGATGTTGCAAGAGTTCCACCGCAAGTTTTACGTGGCGGGCAACATGAGCGTCGTCGTGGTCGGCGACGTGAAAGCCAGCGAGGTAATAGAGCAAGTCGCGCAGGCGTTTGCGTCCGCCAGCACGTCTCCCCCCCCGCAGACAACAATTCCCGCCGAGCCGCTCGTCAAAGGCGTGCGCCGCGTGACGCGCACCGCGCCGTTGGAGCAGGTGATGATTTCGTTTGCGTTTCGCGCGCCGGGGATTGTTAAGCCCGAAGACGTCTGGACGATGGACGTGCTGATGACGCTGCTGGGCGAAGGGCGCGCCTCACGCCTCTATCGCACCCTGCAAGAGCGGTCGCCGATTGTGACGGCGTTTGAGACGACCTACCTCACACGGCGCGACCCCGGCGTGTTTCTCATCAGTGCGATTGTGCCCGACGCCAACGTGGAAAAGGCGCAGCGGTTGATATTGAACGAAATCCAGAGCGTGCGACGTGACCTCGTGTCCGACGCGGAACTGGGGCGGGCGAAAGGCCTCGTCATCGGGCAGTATGCCGGGCAGAACGAAACAGTGGACGGACAGGCGGGCGTGCTGTGTTTTTATGAAACCCTGAGCCACTACGCCGACGCCGTGAACTACGTGGACAACGTGCGCAAAGTCTCCGCCGAACAACTGCGCCGCGTCGCGCAGACTTACCTTGACCCTGAATCTTATACGGTTGCGATTTTGCGTCCCCCTGCCCGCCCGCCGTCGTCCAAAGACGTGCCGAAGAAAGACGCGCGGCGGTTTGAGCGGAGAGGCGTAGGGGCGTATGGGGGGATGGGAGGACGGAAGGATGGGAGCGGTGACGCCCACACGCGCACACGCCCCTACGCCCATAGGATTGCTTATGCCGCTCCGCCCGCGACTGTCAAGAACGCGCCGATGAAGACCACGCTCCCGAACGGTATGACCGTCATCGTGCACGAAGACCACTCCTCGCGCATCGTGGCGCTGTCGGCGTTCGTCAAGATGGGCGCGAAGCATGAGACGCGCGCTGGGGGGGGAGTTCGCTATTTTTTGCAGGCGATGCTCATGCGCGGCACGATGAGCCGTTCGGCGAGTTTGATTGAAAACGAGTTGGCGGCGATGGGGGCGAGCATGGACGTTGCCGTTGGACCCGATTACGTGGAACTCTGGGCGACGGGCGGCAGCGAGTCGGTGGACCAACTCATCACCTTGCTCGCCGACGTTCTGCGCAACCCGCGCTTTGACGAGCAGGAGGTCGAAAAAGTCCGTCAAGACCTCCTCAACCAGATAGAAGCCGAAGAGGACGCCCCGCGCCTGCCCGCGCAGCGCGCCCTCAACGAGGCGCTGTTCCAGAACGAAGAGAGGGAACCCGTCGGATACGGCTTGTCCCTCATTGGATATGAAGACTCCATCAAGCGCATCCGACGCGAGGATTTGCTCAACTTCTACCGCGCCTACTACGCGCCGAACAACATCGTCTTCGTGGCAGCCGGCGACCTCAACGCCGCCGAGGTGACGCGCAAAATCACGCGGGCGTTTGCGGACTTTCCGTCGCGCAGCGTGCCGCAGGTGCCTCCCCCCCGACTGGCGGAGGTGCTGAACAAGCCGCAACTTATCGTGTTAGAAGAACCCCGCAAGAACGCGCTGATTCTCGTGGGTTTTCGCTTGCCGCCGCCCTCGCACCCGGACTATCCCGCGCTGCGCCTCATCGCCACCGTGCTGGGGGAAGGGCAGAGTTCGCGCCTCGTCAAGACGATGCGCGACGGGTTGGGACTGGCGTACGCAGTAGGGACGACGTTCTCCGAATTTGCCGACGCCAGCCAACTGACGGCGTTTGTCGAGTGCCCCGCCGACAGCCCCGAGAGGGTGAAGAACCACTTGTTGAACGAGTTCCGCCGCCTGCGCGATGAACCGATTTCGGCGCAGGAGCTACAGCGCGCTAAAAACCACCGCCTCGGGCGATTCGCTCTCGACCACCAGCGCAACCGTCAGCGGGCATGGCACTGGGGCGTTTTTGAGTGCTGGGGGGTCGGCTATCAGTTCAATGAGGAATATGCGGAGAAGATGAAAAGCGTCACCGCCGCCGACGTGCAGCGCGTCGCGCAGAAGTATTTTGAGCGTTACGTCGTCGTGCTGGTGATGCCATCGAACGACAAAGGCTAAGGCAAGGGAGTAATGGGGTAATGGGGTAATGGAGTAATGGAGTGATGGAGTGATGGGGTGATGCGGTTGTAGTTGTTCCACTACTCCCATACCTCATCACTCCATTACTCCATTACTCCCTTGTCGGTCAGGAGTGTTTCGTGCATTGTCTCGTTACCGGCTGCGCCGGGTTTATTGGTTCACATTTAGCGGAGCGTCTCGTCGCTCTGGGACATTCGGTGACGGGGATTGACAACTTCGCCGACTACTATTCACGGTCGCTCAAGGAATTGAACGCCAATGCCATCACACAAGCGGGGGTGACCGTTCTGCCGCTGGACTTGGCGGAGGATGACCTGACGTTAGCCGCTGAGGGCGTTGAGTTCGTTTATCATCTCGCGGCGCAGCCGGGCATCTCGGCGACCACACCGTTTGAGGCTTACGTGCGGAACAATATCACCGCGACGTATCGGCTGTTAGAGGCGGTGAAGAGCTCCCCTTCGTTGCGCGGCTTCATCAACGTTGCGACGTCATCGGTCTATGGCGCCGACGCGACGGGGAGCGAGACGACGGAGCCCAAGCCCACTTCCTACTACGGCGTGACCAAATTGGCTGCCGAACAACTCGTCCTGTCCTATCACCGTGACCAGGGGCTGCCCGCCTGCTCGCTGCGTTTGTTCTCCGTCTACGGACCCCGCGAGCGACCCGAAAAACTCTACCCCAAATTGATTCGCGCCATTCTGGAGGACAAAGAGTTCCCGCTGCACGAAGGCAGCGAACACCACCTGCGCAGTTTTACCTACGTCGGCGACATCGTGGACGGCCAGGTGGCCGTGCTGGACCACTGGGACAAGTGCATCGGCGAAATTTTCAACATCGGCACCGACACCGCCATCACCACCGGCGAAGGCATCCGCATCGTGGAAGACATCATCGGCAAGCCCGCAAAGATTGTGCGGAAACCCAAACGCCCGGGCGACCAGTTGAAAACGCACGCCAACATCGAGAAAGCGCGTCGCCTTGTGGGCTACCATCCTTCTACGACCCCGCGAGAGGGGTTGGCGAAAGAGGTGGAGTGGTTCAAGCAGGACGTTTGGGGGAAGATAGATTTCTGATGACTTTCTCCGTCGTCATTCCCAACTGGAACGGCATGAAGTACCTGCCGACCTGCCTCGCGTCGCTGCGCAAGCAGACGCAAACGGAGATGGAGGTCATCGTCGTTGACAATGGTTCAACGGATGAGTCGGTGGCGTTCATCCAGCGCGAGTTCCCCGAAGTCCGTGTGATTTGCCTACCCCGCAACATGGGATTCCCTTACGCCGTCAATCGCGGCATCGAAGCGGCGCAGGGGCAGTATATCGCTGTGCTGAACAACGACACGGACTGCGACCCGCGCTGGCTGGAGGAAATTCGCAAGGCGTTTGAGACTCATCCCGACGTGGGGTTCTGTGCGACGAAGATTATTGAAATGCGCGACCGCTTGCGCATCGGCGGCGCGGGTGACGTCTGCTATCTCAACGGCATTGCGATGAGCCGCTGGAAGGGCGACCTTGATGAAGACCATCCGCCCGTGCCCGAATACGTCTTCAGCGCGTCAGCGTGCGCGAGCGTGTATCGGCGGGAGCTGGTGGAGACGGTTGGGTTGTTTGATGAAGACTTCTACTTTTCTTTTGAGGACGTGGACTACGGTTTTCGCGCTCAACTGGCGGGTTTCCGCTGCCTCTACGTGCCGACGGCGATTGTGCAGCATCTCGGCTGCGGTTCCATCTTCAACCTGAAAGTCCACCGCATGGCAATCTACCACCTGAACCGCAACCAACTCTGGTACATCATCAAAAACTTCCCGACGCCGCTGCTGCGCAAGTATGGACGGCGCATTTTGGAAACGCAGGTGCGCTCGATCCTCTCCCACCTGATTCGTCCCGAACTGGGCTTTGTCGGACTCGCGCTGCGGGCGAAGCTGTCCACGCTTTTTCATCTGCCTGCGCTGCTGCGCAAACGCCGCGCCATTCAAGCGCATCGGAAAGTTTCGATTGAATACCTAGAGCAACTTCTCCTGCCGCCTATCGAGTACGCGCCCTTCCTGAAGCGCGTCGCGCAAGTCGTCCTCAAGTGAATCAATGAGTCAATGGGTCAATGAGTCCATGAACCCATTGCCCCGTTGACTCATTGACCCATGGACCATGTTTGACCTCTCCATCTCCATCGCTCATCTCGGCGGCAAAGACATGCTCGGTGACTGCTTGCGCTCGTTGCTGGCGAGTTTTCAGAACGTCACGGCGGAAATCACGGTGGTTGACAACGCCTCAAACGACGGCAGCGTGGAGATGATAGAGACGGAGTTTGTTTGTAGTCGCGCGATTCATTGCGCGTCTCCATCGGTGCGGCTCATTCGCCTGTCATCCAAGCAAGGCTTCACCGCCAACCACAACCTCGGCTTGCGTGGCGCGACGGGACGGTACGTTTGTATCCTCAACAACGACACGGTGATTCGCCCCGGCGCGTTTGACCGCCTCATTGAGTTCCTCGATGGACATCCCGAATGTGGCATCGCCGCGCCGATGATTTTCAACCCCGACGGGACGGCGCAGCCGTGCTGCGGACCGTTTGTCACTTTGTGGTCGGAACTCAGCGCGAACGTGCTGCCTGCGAAATGGGTGAAACGTCCGGTGGAACATGAATCAAGACACAAGACGCAAGACGCAAGACGCAACATCTGCTATCCCGACTGGGTCGGCGGCGTCTGCCTCGTGGCTCGCCGCGAAGTGTGGGAAACGTTGGGAGGTTTGGACGAAGGGTTTTACATTTTCTTTGAGGAAACCGACTTCTGCCGCCGCGCCCGCAACGCGGGTTGGAAGATCGCGCATGTCCTCGATGCCGAAGTCGTCCACTTCGGGGGACAAAACACCGGCGAAGGCTGGATGCACGAAACGAAGTTCCTCATCTACTGCCGCAGTCAACTGCGTTACTTCCGCAAGCATCACAGGTTTTGGGAAATCGTCCTTTTGCGCACGGGATCAGTGGTGGGCTTCCTGCTGAAAATCGCGGTGTGGAGTCTCGTCAGCCTCGCTCCCTCCCGTCGCGCGTGGGCTGCGCCACATTTACGGCTGTTTCGGCGAGCGGCGAAGGTGATGATGGGAAATTAGGAAATTGGGAAATTAGGAAATTGGGAAATTAGGAAATTAGGAAATTGGGACATCGAATCAGTTGCACCAATTTCCTAATTTCCCAACTCCCCAATTTCCCAATTTCCCAACTCCCCAATTTCCCAACTCCCCAATTTCCCAATTTCCTAATTTCCTAATTTCCCAATTTCCTAATTTCCTAATTTCCTAATTTCCCAGTTTTGACCACGCCCTTCCCTTCCTGCACCGTCAACGTCTGATTCGCTTTCTGCTTCCCCAATTTTTCCTTTTTGCCTCCGAGCCAGTGGACTTCCACTTCGGCTTCATCTGCCTGTCCCAAGCCGAAGGTGAGCGGCAACTCGCTTTGCGAGAGATAACTCGACCCCGACCGCACGGCGCGTGTCTGCGTCACGCCGTTTGCTGTGACGAGGACGCGCGCGCCGATGCCGTTGCGGTTACTGGGTGAACCGATGAGGCGAATGCGCAAAGCATTATTGCGCGGTTGGCTATCGTTGCGGAGCAGGTAGGCGGGACCGTTGTTCGTCGTCACGAGAACGTCCAAATCGCCGTCGTTGTCGTAGTCGCCATACGCCGCCCCGCGCGCGACGATGGGTCGCGCCAGCGGGTCGCCGTCTTTCGGTTTAACCTCCTCAAACTCGCCGCGATGGCTGCGGAACAGCAGCGGACGCTGGGCATAGGTGACTTCCTTTTCGACGGCTTGAATGTCGTCCTCCACGTGACCGTTGGCAACGAAAATGTCCTGCCAGCCGTCGTTGTCGAAATCGCAGAAGAAACAGCCAAACGCGAGGAACAGTCGGCTGACCGGTCCAAGGTCGGTCGTCGGCGCGATGTCAATGAAAAACCCCGGCTTCTCGTTGTGATAGAGCGCAATCATGTCGTTCGTGAAGTTGCCGATGAGGATGCTTTCTTTGCCTTCGTTCGCGTAGTCCACCGCGTCAATGCCCATCGCGCCGCGCGCCACGCCCTGCTCGTTGTAGGCGACACCGGATTCAACGCCCCTCTCTTCAAACGTTCCATCATGCTTGTTGTGAAATAGATAGTTGCGCTCGGTGTCGTTAGCGACGACGATGTCTTGCCAGCCGTCGTTATCGTAATCGCAAATCGCCACACCCAACGCCTTGCCTTGCAGCGGCTTGCCTTTGAACTCAAGAATGTTCGCCTGGGCGCTGACGTTGCGGAACTTCCCGCCGCCCTCGTTGTGGAAGAGTTGGCACGGGTCGCCCTTGTAAGCCTGTGGACGGTTGTAAGATGGCTGCTTCACCGGGTCGCCCGTGAGACTATACGGAATATGGTCCTTCGGCGAATTCCAGATGACGTAATGCCCCACAAACAAATCCAGCTTGCCATCACAGTCGCAATCTAAAAACGCACAACTCGTGCTCCAACCTTTATCCTTCACGCCTGCTGATGCCGCGACGTCCTTGAAAGTCCCATTGCCCTCGTTGCGGAAGAGATAGTTTCTGCCCAGCGCGGTCAGGTAGATGTCGTCATCTCCATCGTTGTCATAGTCACCCACGCAACAGCCCATGCCGTAGGTCTCAATCGCCAGTCCTGCTTTTTCGGTCACGTCCTCAAACGTGCCATTGCCTTTGTTGCGATACAGTTTGGAGGTCGCAGGAACGGCACGGCGTCCGTTCCCTACGCCTGCCATTTTCAGGAATTCTTCCGGCCACTCCCTGCTGTTGACCAGAAAAATGTCCTGCCAGCCGTCGCCGTCGTAGTCAATGAACGCGCAGCCCGAACCCATCGTCTCCGGCAGCCACTTGGAACCGAACCCGCCGTTGACGTGCGTGAAGCGGATGCCCGCCTGCGCGGTCACGTCCGTAAAAGAGATGTTCACCGCGGCGTCTGTTCTCACAGGCGTCGCGTTGAGCACCTTCTGCGACGGCTGACAGCCCGCCACGAAAAGAACGAAGAGAAAAGGGAGAGATGCAAGTTTTTTCAATTGTGTCAACTCCTTCGAAAATCGTCGGCATAGGATGCCGAACTGGTCTATCGCGCCGACCACGACGGCATCCCATGCCGTCATTTTCATGCGGC
>FWPU01002734.1_pt1 | contig 47189 bp, 40 predicted proteins | sample 2228361 | NCBI WGS metagenome assembly FWPU01 (sample SAMEA103939777, study PRJEB20133) | metagenome
GCCCGCCGCCCCCGCCGCGCCCGCGCCCGCGGGCGAAGCGCCCGCCGCGCCAGCCTCCGCGGGCGAGGCGATCACCCTGCGCTTCGTGACCAACCACGGCCAGGCAGACGTCCCCTTCTTCAAGAAGGTGATCGCCAACTTCGAGGCCGCCAACCCCACGATCAAGATCGATCATCTCGACATCGCTGGCTCCGAGTTCTATGACACGATCAACGCGCAAGGGGTCGGCGGCAATTTGCCCGACGTGTGGTACACACGCACCTTCGATGTGCCAGTCTACGCCAGCAAGGCCTGGACCACCAATCTGCAGCCGCTGATCGATCGCGACGCCGAGGAGGTCAACGTCGACGACTTCTGGCCCGCCGAGGTGGCGCAGATGACGTGGCAGGGCAACCTCTACGCCCTGCCCTACGACTTCTCCAACGTCGGCATCTACTACAACAAGAAGATGTTCGACGAGGCGGGGATCGACTACCCGCCAGAGACCTGGAAATGGGGCGACCTGCTCGACCTGGCGCTGAAGTTCGTCAAGAAGGACGCCAGCGGCGCCTTCACACAGTGGGGCCTGGTCATCTTCACCTGGAACTGGGTGTGGCATGGCCTGATCTACGGCTGGGGCGGCCAGGTCTTCAGCGAAGGGTTCGCCGAGTGCATCATCAACTCGCCGGAGACGGTGGCGAACATGCAGTTCTTCGTCGACGCGCGCAAGCAGGGGATGTATCCCGAAGCCGGCGCGACCCCACAAGGGATCGATCCCTTCGCTGGCGGCATCGTGCCCATGACCTACCAGGGCTCTTGGGCTACGACGTGGATGCGTGACACGATCGGCGACAAGTTCGACTTCGATTGCGTGGCGTTGCCGCTGTCGCCCACCGGCCAGAGCTGCATCAACGCCGCCGGCGGCGCCTGGGGCATCGCCATCACCACCAAGCACCTCGAAGAGGCATGGAAGTGGAATAAGCACCTGACGAGCACCGAATCGACCAACATCCTCATCTCGGAGCCGGTGCGCAGTATCCCCGGCCGCAAGTCGAGCGTGCCAGCATGGGAGAAGGCCGCCACGGAAGGAGGCCTGCCGCCCAGGAACGCCATCGTCTTCGCCAAGCAGATGGAGATCGCCAACGCCTTCCCCTATCCACCCTTCTGGCAAGACTACAGCCAGGCCTGGAGCAACATCATCGACCCGCTGCTCAACGGCACCGTCGACGATCCCGTCGAGAGCGTGCTCGCGACCTTCCAGGATGAGGTCAACCGCATCATCGAGTTGAACAAAGGCGCGTAGTTCGACCGAACCTCGCGCTCACGCAGACCCTCTCTGGACTTCTATCCCCTTCCTCTTCCCAAGCAGGAGAGGAAGGGGGTAGAGGGATAGCGAGGGCGTCGGAGGCAAGCCTCCATGTACATTCCGCGCAGCAAGCTCGCCAAAAAAGAAGCGATCGAGGGCTATCTGTTCATCTTGCCCTGGATCCTGGGCTTCCTGTTGTTTCGCCTGGGGCCGATGCTCTTCTCCCTTTTCCTGAGCTTCACAGAGTATCGGGGCACCAGCCAGCCGCAGTGGATCGGCGTAGCCAATTACGTTTACATGTTCACCAAAGACCCGCGCTTCCGCGATTCGCTGCGGGCGACGTCGACGTTCGTCGCCGGCTATCTGCCGCTCAGCCTGGCCCTGGGGCTGGGCGTGGCGGTGCTTATGAACCAGAAGGTGCGCGGCATCTTCGCCTTCCGCACGATCTACTACCTCCCCGCCGTCACCACCGGTGTCGCCGTCGCCATCCTCTGGCAGTTCGTCTTCCACAAGCAGTTCGGCATCCTCAACGCGATCCTGGCTATCTTCGGCGTGCAGCCGATCTCCTGGCTCTTCGATCCCAAGTGGGTGATGCCAGCCTTCATCATCATGTCGCTGTGGGGAGTGGGCGGCAGCATGATCGTCTATCTGGCCGGATTGCAATCGATCCCCACCGAGCTGTATGAGGCGGCGTCGATCGACGGCGCGGGCCGCTTGCGGCGCTTTTGGTCCGTCACGATCCCCATGCTCACACCCGTGATCTTCTTCAACCTGGTCACCGGGCTGATCGGCGCGTTCCAGATCTTCGAGAATGCCTACATTATCACATCGGGCGGCCCCAACTACGCCACCTACTTCTTCGGCCTCAACATCTATTTCACCGCCTTTCGCGCCCTGCGCTTCGGCCAGGCCTCGGCGGTGGCTTGGGTGCTCTTCCTCTTGATCGTGGCGCTGACCCTGATCGTGTTCCGCACATCGAACCGATGGGTGTTCTATACAGCGGAGAAGGAGACCGCCTGAGGGGGTCCCGTCGCTCTCCCGCCGCGCGGCGCTGGCGTCGGCCAAGGGAGCAGCGCGGAGACTCCACAGGATCGACGGGATCTACCAGGGAGAGAGATCGTCTATGGGTACCCGAGAGTTGACCATGCCGCTGGCCAGCGTGCGGCGCTGGCGAAGCTGGCGGACGCGAGCCATCGAGGTCATCGTCATCTACGCCCTGCTCTGTCTGGGCGCCGTGGCGCTGATGATCCCCTTTTTCTGGATGCTGAGCACCAGCCTCAAGCCGCTGGATGAAGTGCAATCGTGGCCGATTAAATGGATCCCCAGCCGCCTGGTGTGGGAGAACTACCCGCGCGTCTTCGAGAAGACGCCGCTGGCGCGCTTCATGCTCAACAGCACGCTCCTGGCCGTCGTCGGCATCATCGGCAACCTGATCGGCAGCACGCTGGCGGGGTTCGGCTTCGCGCGCATGCGCTTCCCCGGCCGCGATGGCCTCTTCCTGGTGATGTTAAGCACCCTCATGCTGCCGCAATGGGTGACGATCGTGCCTCACTTCATGATGTTCAAGGCTGTGGGATGGCTCGACACCTATCTGCCGATCATGGTCCCCGCCTTCTTCGGCAACGCCTTCTACATCTTCCTGTGTCGTCAGGCCTTCCTGGGGATCCCGGTCGAGCTGGAGGACGCCGCCCGCATCGATGGCGCTTCTTCCTTCCGCATCTATTGGCAGCTCTTCCTGCCCCTGACCAAGCCTACCCTGGCCACGGTGGCCATCTTCGCCTTCTATTACTACTGGAACGACCTGATCTATCCCCTGGTCTATCTGCAATCGCAGATGAAGTTCCCGGTCAGCCTCGGCCTGCGCATGTTCCAGGGCGCCAACTGGGGGCTGGTCGATTTCCCGCTGATGATGGCCGCCTCGATGATCTCGCTGACGCCATGCCTGGTCCTCTTCTTCCTGGCGCAGCGGCTCTTCATCCAGGGGGTGGTGGTCACCGGCGTCAAAGGGTGAGGACCTCCCATTCAACATAGCAGGAGTTCACGATGCTCTCTCTGGACTACGACCGCTATCTCGATCAAATCCTCGGCGGCTGGATCGGCAAGTCGATGGGCGGGGCCATCGGCGCACGCTTCGAGGGGAACAAGGGCTGGATCGAGATCGACCCCGCCACGATGTTCCCACCCCAGATGCCGCCCAACGACGACCTCGACCTCCAGATCCTCTGGCTCAAGGTGATCGAGGAGAAGGGCGCCGCGCTCACGTCGGACGATCTGGCGGCGGCCTGGTTGGAAGGATGCTGGTATCCCTTCAACGAATACGGCATCTTCCGCCGCAACTGGCGCCTGGGCATCCACCCACCCACATCCGGCCGCTTCACCAATCAGTTCTGGGAATCGGGCATGGGCTGCCCCATCCGCTCCGAGATCTGGGGCTACGTCTTCCCGGGCGCGCCCGACCTGGCCGCGCGCTACGCCACGTTCGACGGCGTCCTCGACCACACGGAACAGTCGGTGGGCGCTGAACGCATGCTGGCAGCCATGGCGTCGCTGGCCTTCTTCATCCCCGATGTGCGCCGCCTCGTCGAGCTGACCATCCACTACCTGCCGCAGGGAACCCCGATCGAGCGGCTGACGCGCGCCGCCTTCGCCGCCTACGATGAGGGGCTGAGCCTGCGCGACGCCCGCGACCGCTTGATGGCGCTGGCCGGCCACCCCGAGGCCTGCGATTCGCAGATCAACGTCCCCTTCACGTTCCTGGGGCTGCTCTACGGCGGCAACGACCTCCAGGAGACGATGTTGGCCGCCCTGCGCTGCGGCTACGACACCGATTGCACGCTGGCCACCGCAGCGGCGCTGGTCGGCCAGATCCTGGGCGCCAGCCGCATCCCCGACGCGCTCAAAGGTCCCGTCGGCGATGAGCTGGTGATGGGGATCGCCTACCGCCGCCCCGAGATGACGCTGAGCGCACTGGCTCGCGACACGGCGCGCATGGGAGTGCTGCTGGCCGCCGAATGCCAGACCGGGACGCAGATCGTCGGCGCGCCCGCCGTGGCCCCGCTGCCGCCCACCGCCAAGGCGCCAGCCACGCGATTGCGCGTCGAGTACGCCGGACTGCCCGCCGCCGCCCCCAGTGATACGGTCCAGGTCACGGTGCACATCGAAGGCCAGGCGCCCGCCAGCGCGCCCCTCACCATCCAGGGGCCGCCCGGCTGGACGGTCGTCCCCGAGGTGATGCCGATCGATCCCCTGCGGCGCGCGGTCGCTGTCTGCCTGCACGCGCCGACCGATCCCGCCGAGTGGCCTCAACGCCATCTGTTCACCGCCCGCCTGGGGACCCAGCCGCCGACGACGCTCGACTTCGGCGTGGCAGGCGCCGGCCTGTGGAAGCTGCTCGGCGTCTACTACGACGCCCTGCCCGACGAGAACGACCCCGTGCAGCGGGCGCGGCGCTTCAACCAGCACTTCGTCTCGCTGCGACGCCCCTACCTCCCCGAACCAGATATCGACGTCGACGCGCTCTACCGGGCGTGGTCGCGCAAGCTGGGGCGACCGGCGCTGATCCCTTCCTACGAGCACGAGATCGACCTCAGCCGCCTGATCGGCCTGCGCGGGCCATACTGCGCCTACCTGGCGCGCACGATCATCTCGCCGACGACGCGGTCCGTCTACCTCGTGATCGGCAACAACGACGGCTATCGCCTTTACCTGAACGGCTCGCTGGTCGCCGAGGTCGACGAGAGCGTCTGGTGGGCGCCCTTCAACAACGTCCACAAGGTGACACTGCAGGCCCGGCCGAACCTCCTGCTCCTCAAGTTGCTCAAGCGCGCCGACGATCTCAAATTCACGTTGGGGCTGCGCGCCGACACGGGCCACGCCGGCGGCTTCAACTGCGAGGACTGGCTCGTCGATCTGAGCGATGGCGTCTGAGGAACACGGATGCCCATGAGACAAACGATCGCACAAGGGAGACTGCCGTGAGCGAACAAGATCGCCCCGCCGAGGGCGCCACCGCGCCCCAGCCGCCTCAGCCCCCGCCGACGACGACCCTTCTGCTCATCCGCCATGGCGCCAACGACTGGGTGGGCAGCCACCGCCTGGCCGGCTGGACGCCAGGGGTGCACCTCAACGCCCACGGCCAGCGTCAGGCGCAGGCGATCGCCGACCGGCTGGCCAATGAGAAGATCACTGCCATCTACAGCAGCCCGCTCGAGCGCACGCTGGAGACCGCCGAGCCGTTGGCGCGCGCCCTCAACCTGCCCATCCGCATCCGCGAGGGGATCGGCGAGGTCCGTTACGGCGACTGGACGGGGCGCTCGGTGAAGGAGCTGGCGGAACAGGAGGCCGCGACCTGGCACGTGATCCAGACCGCGCCGTCGCGGGCGCGTTTCCCCAACGGCGAGGGGTTGTATGAGATGCAGGCGCGCGCCGTGCAGGAGCTGGACGCCATCGCGCGCGCCCATCCCGGCGAGACGGTGGCCGTCATCTCGCACGCCGACGTCATCCGCGCCTGCGTGGCCCACTACCTGGGCATGCACCTCGATCTCTTCCAGCGCCTGGTCATCGATCCGGGTTCGCTGACGGTGCTGCGCCTCTCGCCGATGGGCGCGGCAGTGGTGCGCGTCAACGACGTCTGCCACCTGCCGCCGGAGCCAGCGCCCGCCGCCACGACGGAGACGGCCGCGCCGTCCCCTGAGTCGCCAGATGCCCCCTCTTCAGCCGCTGGTTGAGGAGGAGGTCGTAGGGTCGTCGCCAGGCCGCAACGCCCTGTCATCTTAGACCTTGTTCTCTACTTTCGCCGACAACAGGAGGCATCCTCATCATGAGCCGGCAACTCGCTCTGGACACGATCTGGCTGAAGCCGACGCCGCGGCTGGCCCATACCGAGTACAGCCTGAACTACCACACCGACTATATCCGGCAGAAGACCGGCCTCGATCCCACCACGTTGGAGGCGATGAATCGCCTGCACGAGCTATGGGGGATCGATTTCATCTGGAACACCCACGACGGCCTGAACGGCGACTGGCTGGCGCGCGGGCGCGCCACCGATATGGGCCACGCCGAATATGCCAGCGACGGCAGCGACATGCGCCAGCCCGTCGTCAGCCCGTTCCGCACCATCGAGGAGGTGTGGGCCTTCGACCCCGCCGCCGAGTATGGCCTACCCGACTTCGCTGAGCAGGTCCAGGCATACGAGCGAATGGTCCAATGGTCGCGCCAGCACATGCCTGACCAGCTTGTGACCGGCGGCTACTACAAGACGATCGTCTCCGGCGCCATCCAGGCCTTCGGCTGGGAGATGCTGCTGATGGCCGCCGCCGATCGCGCCAAGATGGAGCGCGTCTTCGATCGCTTCTTCCAGTTCACGCTGCACCACATGCGCGCCTGGGCCGAGACCAGCGTCGAGGTCATCATCCAGCACGATGATTTCGTGTGGACGAGCGGCGCGTTCATGAGCCCCGAGATGTACCGCAAGGTGATCATCCCACGCTTCGCCGAGCTGTGGAAGCCCTTGCATGCAGCCGGCAAGAAGGTCTTGTTCTGTTCAGACGGCAATTTTATGGAGTTCGCCGAGGATGTGGTGGCCGCAGGCGCCGACGGCCTGATCTTCGAGCCGTGCAACGACTTCGGCTTCATGGTCGAACGTTTCGGCCAGTCGACCGTCCTTGTCGGCAGTTACGTCGACTGCCGCGACCTGGCCTTCAGCCCCTGGGAGGTCGTGCGCGAGCAGATGGACCGCACGTTCGCTGCCGCCAGGCGTTGCCGGGGGATGATCTTCGCGGTGGGCAACCACATGCCAGCCAACATCCCGGCGTCGATGATGGATCGCTTCATCGAGTATTTGCAGGCGAACTGGCAACGCGAACCCCTTGTCCAATCCGATCGCTGAACCAGGCCTTGTCAGGGGGACAGAGGGATGCTATATTGAGGCCAAGAGGCGCACGCCGACGTTAGCGAGCGATGGTCTTGCGGCCGACTGGAGCGTTGAAGGTAAATGAGGAGTATTGGCGGGACAGATCGCCTGACACGCGCGCGCCCAAGCTGGCAAGGGGAGTAAGGTTATGAAAGCAGTCAAGTACATTTACTGGCAAGATGAGGACATGTGGCTTGGATATCTGGAAGAATATCCGGACTACTGGACACAAGGTGAAACGATAGAAGAGTTGCAGGAAAACCTGAGGGATGTCTACCAGGAACTTACCAGTGGAAATATCCCTCCTGTCCGCAGGATCGCCGAATTGGAAGTAGCATGAATATGATCGCGAGGTTAGGCGGAAGGGACAAGAGATGCCAGTCTTCTACAAGCCAGCCGATGGCTGGGCCGCCGATTGCATCCCATTCTTCTGGCAAGGCGAATATCACCTCTTCTATCTCAAGGACTATCGCGACGAGGCCGGCCACGGGCCGGGGACGCCGTGGTTTCACCTGGGCACGCGCGACTTCGTCCACTTCACTGACTACGGCGAAGCGCTGCCACACGGCGGGCGCGAGGACCAGGACCTCTTCGTCTTCACGGGCTGCGTGATCGAACGCGCCGGCCTGTTCCACATCTTCTATACGGGCCACAATCCATCCTTCAAAGAACAGGGGCGGCCCGTCCAGGCGATCATGCACGCCACCAGCCCGGATCTGATCCATTGGACCAAGGACCCGGCGAATCCGATCCTCTACGCCGACACTGCACGCTATGAGCCGGACGACTGGCGCGACCCGTTCGTCTTCTGGAACGAGGAGGCGGGCGAGTTCTGGATGCTCCTGGCCGCCCGCCTGCGCCGCGGCCCTTCGCAACGCCGCGGCTGCATCGCCCTCGCCGCCTCCCCCGATCTGACGCGCTGGACCATCCGCGACCCGTTCTGGGCCCCTGGCCTCTACTACACCCATGAGTGCCCCGACCTCTTTCGCCTGGGGGACTGGTGGTACCTGGTTTACTCCACCTTCAGCGAGCGCCACCTCACGCACTACCGGATGAGCCGAACCCTGGCCGGGCCGTGGCTCGCGCCCGCCGACGATGCGTTCGACGGGCGCGCCTTCTACGCAGCCAAGACTGCCTCCGACGGCGCGCGTCGCTTCGCGTTCGGCTGGAACCCCACGCGCGCGGGCGAGACGGACGCGGGCGCCTGGCAATGGGGCGGGAATCTGGTCGTGCATGAGATCGTCCCGCGCGCCGACGGCAGCCTGAGCGTGCGCGCGCCTGCGACGGTGGCGCAACATTTCGCGCGCCCCGTCGCGCTGGGGGTGCGCCCAGAGATCGGCCGCTGGGAGATCCACGGAGACGCCCTGACCGCTCGCGCCGCCGACAGCTTCGCGTGGTGCCGGTTAGGGCCGCTGCCCGAGACCTGCCGGATCGACGTCGCGATTGCCTGCGACGCGGCCACGCGCGGCTGCGGCCTTCTCCTGCGCGTCGATGACGCGGGCGAAGCTTACTACCAGGTGCGCCTGGAGCCAGGGCGCCAGCGCCTGGTCTTCGACCGCTGGCCGCGCCCCGGCGACGAGCCATTCATGCTCGAACGGCCTCTGCTGCTGGCGGAGGGCCAGGAGACGCGGCTGCAGGTGTACCTCGAGGGAAGTGTGATCGAAATCTACGCCAACGATCAGACGGCGCTCAGCACACGCGGCTATGATCACCCCTCTGGGGCGTGGGGGCTGTTCGTGAGCGAGGGCGCAGCAACGTTCCGCGGGGCCGCCCTCACTCTCCCCGCTTCCTCGCCCAAGCCTGGTTAGTCTCCCTATCCATAGCCCCCTACTTGATCGCCCCGCGCGTGATCCCCGTGATGAAATAGCGCTGCACGAACAGATAACCGATCAGGGTCGGGATCAGGCCAAGCACGGCGGCTGCGTGCAGATTGCCGTAACGGCTGAAGACGGTGGCGTCGGTCGTCAGGAACTCATACAGCCCCAGTTGGTACGTCTTGAGCGTGCTCGTCGAGATGAAGGTCAGGGCGATCACGAACTCATTCCAGGCGACGACAAAGGTCAGGATGCTGACGGCGGCCAGGCCAGGCAACACGAGGGGCAACGCGATGCGCAGGAACGTGCCCATCGGGGTGCAGCCATCCATCAGCGCGGCCTCCTCCACCTCGACAGGGATCGACTGGAAGAAGCCGAGCAACAGCCAGATGCCCAGGGGCAGGTTGATTGCCGTATAGGTGATCACCAACGCCCAACGCGTGTCGATCAGGCCAACATTCTGCATGAAAATGTACAGCGGGATGATGTTGGTCAGCCCAGGGATCATCTGGGTGGCCAGGACGCTGTAGAGGAGCACGCCGTGCAAACGGAAACGGTAGCGAGCGAAGGTATAGGCCGCTAACGAGCCGATGAAAGAGACGAGGATCGCGGTCGTGACGGCGAGGACCGCGCTGTTAGCCATCTGGAAGCGCAGGTTGGTGCGCGTCCACACATTGATGAAGTTCTCCAGGTAGAGACTCTGGGGAATCCACTGCGGTGGATACTGGAAGAGCCGGTCGTCCGGCTGCAAAGAGGCCACCACGATCCACAACATGGGGATGATGGCGAAGGCTGTCGCCACCCATAGAAATCCATGCAGAGCGATGCGTCCCGCCCACGTCAATGCTTTCGTCATCTCAATACTCCACCGTGGTTCCTCGTCGCCCTAAAGTGCGCAGATAAACGATCGTGATCGCCACGTTGGCCAGGAACATGATCACCGCCACCGCCGAGCCGAACCCCAACCGTCCTGAGATGAAGGCCGCCCGATACATGAAAAGGCCGATGATCTCAGTAGCGTTGACCGGCCCTCCGCCCGTGGTGGCGTAGACCAGGCTGAAGATGTTAAACGTGTAGACCGTGATCAAGATGATATTGGCCAACATGATGAAGCGCATCAACGGCAGCGTGATCAACGTGAAGAGCTGCCAGCGGCTGGCGCCATCCACCCGCGCCGCCTCATAGAGATCGGGAGGGATGGTCTGCAGGCCGGAAAGCTCCAGCACCATGCTGAACGGATACCCTTTCCAGATGTTGAGCAGCATGACGACGAACATGGCCAACCGCGGGGTTGCCAGCCACTTGACCTCATCGAAGCCCAGGCGCACCAGATAATAATTGAGCAGCCCATACGTGTCGTTGAAGAACCACTTCCACGAGGCCACTGCCAGGATGTCCGAGAAGACCCAGGGCAGGAAGAGGAGCGCGCCGTAGACGCCGCGGCCGCGCTTCACGCTGTTGAGAGCCAGGGCGAAGATCAGGCCCAGGAGGAACTGAAACACAATCACGCCCGACACATACACGTAGGTGTTGCGCAGCGCGTTGAGGCCCTCGCGATCCCGAAAGAACGCGATGAAATTGGACAGGCCGACGAACGACCACTCCAGCCGGATCAGCGAGGCATTCGTGAGGCTGAGATAGATCGCATACAACGAAGGGTAGAACACAAAGAGGGCGATGCCGAGCAAGGAGGGCGCCAAGAAGGCCACGATAAAGGGGGTCGGCGAACTCAGAAAACGGCGCAGCCGTCCGATCGCAGGCCGACGAGGCATGCTGGCGGCCACAGGAGGGACAATCGTCATGGGCGGAACCTCCGTCGCGCGTGGGCAGGGGCGATGCGAGATGGGCATCGCCCCTGCCAGGGGATTACTTGATGTACCCCTTCTCCTTAGCGATCGTGTTGGTGCGCTCGACCGCGTCCTTGAGCGCCTGCGCGGCGTCCTTCATGCCCGTCAACACCTCCTGGAAGGCCTGCGACCACTCCAGGGAGGCGTCGGGGTAGATCTCGACGGCCGGGCGCGTGCGCGCGTAAGGCAGCTCGCTCATGATGGTCTTCTGCCACTCCGTCTCCGCATAGGCCGGATCGTCCGCCTGCGACTTGAGCACGGGCAGGGCGCCGCCCTCGAGCACCATCTCCTTGTACAGGTCCTTGAGGCCGCCCGAAGTCACGTAGAGGAAATCGGCGGCAGCAGCCACCTTGTTCGCATCCTTGGTCGTGATCGACATGCCCCAACCGCCGGCGTTGGTGCCGCGCTTGCCCGTGCGCGGGTAGACCGGGTTGGGTGCCAGCCCCGTGTTGGGCGCGATGTCGGGCGCCAGGTTGGGGATGCCCGTGCTCATCCATGAGCCGTGCAGCATCATGGCCGCCTTGTCAGCGAAGAACGCCTTCTGCACGTCGTCATAGAGCATGGTGATCACTTCTGGCATCACCGACTCCGCTTTGTACATGTCGGCCATGAAGTTGAAGACGTCGAGACTCGTCTGGTTGTCGAAGGCTGGCTGGTTGTCCTGGGTGACGAAGGTATCCTCACCCTGCCAGTAGAAGCCGAGGAGGACAACGCTCGTGTGCTCGCTGCGCTGGGCCGGAAAGGTCAGGCCGTAGCGCACGACCTTGCCGGCGTCGTCGCGCTTGGTCAGCTTCTCCGCGTACACCTTCAGCTCGTCCCAATCCTTGGGCGGCTCCGTCAGCCCGGCCTCCTCGAACAGGTCCTTGCGGTACCACAACATCGAGTTGAAGGCCGTCGTCGGCACCAGGCCATGGATCTTGCCCTGATAGTTGATCTTGAAGGCGTCGAAATAGTCGGCCTGCAAGTCCTTGTCGAGCACGTCATCCAGCGGATACGTACACCCCAGCGCTGCGAACTCAGCCACCCAGAAGCCATCGAGCTGCGTCACATCGGGCTGCGTGCCCTGGCGACACTGCAAGAGGTACTTCGTCCGCCCCTCCGTGTCCCCCTGCAGCTCCTCCGCCACCAACTCGACGTTCGGATTGCGCTCCTTGAAGGCGGGGAACATCTTCAGGTATTGGACCGTCTGGCGGCCGAGGCGGTCGATGACATTCCCTTTCGGCCCCCAGTTGGGGTGGACGACCACCGTCAGGGTGATCTTCTCGGCGACCTGGGCCGGCGCCTCCGCGGGGACAGCGCCTGGGGCCGCTGGCGCGGCCGGCGGCGCGCACGCGGCCAACGCCGCGCCCGCAGTCGCCACGCCTGCCATACGCAGGAACTCACGTCGTGACAGATGCTTCGAGGTTGACATAAATTTCCTCCTCAAGTTGTATGAAGAGCCGGAACCGTTTCCGGCAGGATACGCGCCGATCAAGACTCCGACCAAGGAGACGGGGCATGGGCGCCGACGCTCGTCGCTGCCAGTGAGCTGTCGTCGCCGACCTGGGGGCCGACCGCATGGGCGAGAAGGCCGCGCTCTTCCTGGCCGCACGACCGCCGCACGATCAGGCGCGTGGGTAGGATATGCTGCTCCACGCCCGTCGCCTCCCCTCGAATCTTGCGGATCACCACCTCCGCCGCCAGCCGCCCCATCTCGAACACTTGCTGCGCTACCGTCGTCAGCGGCACATCGATCTGGGACGCGATATCGAGGTCATCGAAACCGACCAGGGCCAGATCGCGCGGGATGGCCAGCCCGAGCGCCAAGGCCGCCCGCCGCGCCGCCAACGCCAACTGATCGTTGGCGGCGAAAACGGCCGTGAGGCCCGGCGTCTCGCGCAGAAACCTGGTCAGCGCCGCCTGGTCGATGGTCGGGTAGCCCTCGACCTCGCACTCCAATTTGGGATCGAGGGGCGCCCCCACCTCCTCTAACGCATACCGATAGCCAGCGCGCCGATGCTCCATCGTCACCGCCGGGTCGCGCCAGCTCACAAAGCCGATGCGCCGATGCCCCAGCCACAAGAGATGTTGCGTCGCGCGCAGGCCGCCGCCAAAGTTATCGCTGATGACATAGTCCGTGTGCAGCCCACGCAGGTAACGATCGAGCAGAACGAACGGGAAACGCCGCGCGACCAGCTCCTCCATGATCGGAGCGACGTGCGTGGAGTCCACCGGGAACAGGATGATGCCCGCCACTCCCTGCTGCCAGGCCGAACGCAACGCCTCCGCCTGTTTGTCCAGGTCGTTCTCGACATGATGGAAGAGGACAGCGAACCCCTGCGCGCGCGCCGCGCTCTCCACGCCGAGCAGCAGGGTCGGCACAAAGGAATCGCGGACATAGGGGACGATGAAGGAAAGGCTACGGCTCAGCAGGCTGTTGGCCGCCTCCGCGCGCGCCCCGTGCGTCACAAAGGTGCCGCGGCCTTGCTCCCGCCGCAACAACCCCACCGCCTCCAGATCGGCCAGGGCCTGGCGCAACGTCCCACGCGATACGCCGTACTCGGCGCACAGGACATGTTCGGCGGGCAACATGGCCCCCGGCCCCCATTCGCCGCTCGCGATCCGCTGCTGCAACAGCGTCCGCAGTTGCAGATAGAGAGGAACGTCCCTCGACCGTTGCAGAACCATCGCCCTCACTGCGCCAGATAGTCGAGCATCGCCCAGAGCAGGTAGCAGCCAGCCACGTTGCGCGACCAGCCCGACGGCTGCGCGCCCGCCCCGCCAGCCAGCCGCAACGTACACGCGAGCAGGCACCCGGCGCCGACCTCCGCCTCGAGCAGATATTCGGTGACATGGAACTCACGCGCGTCGAGCCGACGCAGGATCGGACGAACCTCTCCGACCGCAGGCACGACCTCGCCCAATCGCGCGGCATCCAGCGCCGCGTCGGCGCCCAGGCCCCAGAATTGGAGATCGGCATACCCGCGCTGCGGGAAACGCTCCCATAGCGGATGGTCGGGGAACAGTTTGAGCGCCTCGCGCCAGAAGGGCAGACGACGCACGGGCAGCGCGCCCTCCTCCGGCTGCCACACGAGCACGCGTCCCCCCGCGCGCGCATAGGTCGCCAGCCAGGAGCTCCATCCCGTGGCGACGACGAGACGCTGATCAGCGACGGCCAACGCGTTCTCCGCCTCCACGCGCGGCCCTAACTGCATCGTGTCGGGCAGGTCGACGAACAGGCGCGCCGGATCGTAGACGCCGACGCCGGCAGGCCAGGCGCTAGGCCACAGGTAACACCAGATGGGCCAGCGATTGGCGACCGTGTAGCCGCCGCCGGTCACCTCCGCTGTCAGCCACAGCTCGCAAGGGGTCGTCACCTCCGGCAGACGGCACTCGATCATCCCCACCTCGGCAGGGCGCCCCGGCGGGATAGGGCGCGCCGTGGTCGCCTCGCCCCGCAGGAGCACCTCGCCGTCGAGGCGGCTCAACCGCCAGGTCCAACGGCTGCCAGCGGGCAACGGCGCCAGGGTGTGGCTGAGGATGACGTGCCAGCGCGCCATCTCGCCGCCCCACCAGTTGTGGCGATCGCGCCGATCGACGCGGTCGCCGCCGTGCTGCCAGCGCCGCCGACGCTCGCCGTCGAGGCAGAGGATAGCGTCATCGTTGAAGGGACGGAACTCCGCGGCGCTCCACTTGGCCCGTCCCAGATCATCGAAGATGCCCGACGTCGCCAGAGGCGTATCGCGCAATCCCGTGATGACATAGCCTCCCATGCCCGCGCGGCGACGCACCGCCTCCAGGATATACTTGCGCACCATCAGCGATTGCGCGTTGGCGATGCGCACCAGCTCCTGAGGCGTGAAGCCCAGATCGGCCTGCGCCAGACGCTCCTCTTCCTCGATCAGCGCCAGCACCTCCGGTCGCCAGGTGTGGACCGGGATGTCCTTCGTCATCCACCACGGCTTGATCCCGCCGTTGGCGGCGATCAGCTCCCCCAGATCGCGAAAGCCATCGGAGTCGCAGAACTCGCCGAAGATCCAGGGGCGCGGCGGGCGCCAGTCGCGCCGCCAGTGATCGAAGAGCGGCTCGAAATGATGGATCTCGCCATAGGGATGATAGTCGGTGAAATCGGCGAAATCGATGGCCAGCCCGCCGTACGATTCGCCGGAGCCGCTGTTGTCGCAGACGAGGGTGTCGCCCGCCAGGCCGCGCACCGTCTCGTCCAGCGCGCCGAGGAGAGGCGCGTCGACGCTGGCGTTCAGCTCGCAGCCGAGGCTATACACGATGACGGAGGGATGATGGCGCGTCAGGCGCATGTATTCGGCGTACTCGGCCGGCGCCTGCGCGCGCAGCTCTGGCGTCACCTGCGGCAGCCACATCGGCCATTCCTGCCACAGCAGCATCCCCTCTTCATCGGCAACCTGGAAATACGCCTGATTGGGGACGAAAAGGCACAGCTTCACCAGATTGAAGCCCAGCTCGCGCAGACGACGCATCTCCGCGCGCGCGTCGGCGGAGTCATAAGCCGGCGCGATCCGCTGCGGGTCCCATCCCCAACTCAACGCCCCGCGCAGGCAGATGGGACGGCCATTGAGGAGGAGCTGATCGCCGTCGGCGGAGAGGCGACGGAAGCCGATGCGCTCGGTCGCGCTGGCCACGACATCCGCGTCGCGAAGGAGCTGGACGGTCACGGTGTAGAGGGCGGGATGCGCCGGGCTCCAGAGCACGGGATCGGGGACGGCGATCTGGGCGTCCAGGCGGCCGTCGGCAGCGAGCGGCCATTCCCCGCTGGCCAGGCGCGCGCCTCCTGCCGTGACGATGACCGACCAGCGACAGCCGTTCAGATCGGCGCCCAGCGCCATCGCGCCCGCGCGAATCGCCACGACCCCCGTATCTGGATCGGGGTCGATCAACAAATCCGCGATGCCAGCCGTCAACGCGCGCAGACGGACCGGCTGCCAGAGGCCGCCGAAGGTCGTAGCGACATCGGGGAGGAAGCCGGCCAGGGTCGTGCGCATCGGGTAGCGATCCCCTGGCTTGTACACCTCGATCTCGAGCTGGTTTTCCTCGCCGCAGCGCGCGGCCGCGGTGACATCGAGCGCGAACGGGGTCCACAGGCCGCGGTGTTCGCCCACGACCTGGCCGTTCCAACGAACGACGGCCGCGTAGCTGAGGGCGTCGAACTCGAGCAGGATGCGCTGACCAGCCCAGTCGGAGGGGATCGTCGCCGCACGACGGTAGCGCGCCGGGCCATCGACATGCTTGGAGTAGCCCTGCGCCTCCCAACAGCCGGGCACGACGATCGCGCCAGCCTGCTCGCCCAGCTCGAACTGCCAGGGGCCATCGAGGGCGAGGGTAGGGGCGGCCTCATTGCGTAAGGTCACGGTTCACTCTCCTGGAGAGACGGAGGGGATCTATACAAATAGGTACAGTAAGCGGCGCGCCCGAATTGTACCACTACTGGACAAGTAAAGCAATCGCGAGCCATCCGGCTATCTTGGTCTGCTCTACCTTCAGAAACCTTCCGGAGACTGGTAGAGCCTGCTGGACCGCGCCCCGCTCGACCGTACCGCAATCCTCCGGATCGCGCCGCGTCGCGTCCCCGATCACGCCCTCTGGCGCATCCAGACGACGGCCCCAGGCGTGTCGATTTGACTTTCTGGCCCCGTCCCAGTAGAATGTGTGCACTGACTTTCGAGGAGGAACCCGCATGATCGTGAGCGCGCACATTTCATTCCGTCTTGGCCGGAGTGTGTCGCGCGCGCGTTAGATTTTGCTTCGATCGATTGACTCTCAACCGCGGTCGCTTCGGCGCCGCGGTTTTTTGTTTGGTCACGTTCCGGCGCACATCGGCGCCGACCTCAGGAGCCATCCATGCTGGTTGTCAGCAATATCCACAAACGCTACGGCGGCGTCCCCCTCCTCGAACGCGTCAGCTTCACCCTGAACCGCGGCGAGCGCGCGGGCCTGGTTGGCCCCAACGGCTGCGGCAAGACCACGCTGCTGCGCCTGATCAGCAGTCAGGAGCCGCCCGACGAGGGGAGCATCACGTTCGTCCCCGGCAGCCTGCGCGTCGGCTACCTGCCGCAAGGGTTGGCGCTCGCGCCGGGGGTTACTGTCGGCCACTTTCTGGCGGGCGCAGCCGACGGCGAACCGCCCGAGTTGCGGCTCGAACGGATCGCCGCTGCGATGGCTGTCGCGGAGGGGGATCAGCTTCAGGACCTGTTGCGCCGCTACGACGAGACGTTGGCCGAGTTGACGGCGGGAGACTACGCGCGCGCGACGCGCCTGGAGGCCGTGCTCGCGGGATTGGGGCTGGCGCACATCGATCCCGACACGCCCGTCGACATCCTGAGCGGCGGGCAAAAGACGCGCCTGGGGCTGGCGCGCCTGCTGCTCGATAAGCCGGACCTGTTGTTGCTCGACGAGCCGACCAACCATCTCGACATCGAAGCGTTGCAGTGGCTGGAGGAGTTCCTGGCCAGCTTCGATGGCGGCATCCTGATCGTCTCCCACGATCGCGCCTTCCTCGATCGCGTAGTCACGACCGTCCTTGAGATCGACCCGCTCACCCGCCATCTCATGGTCTACCCTGGGACTTACTCCGATTGCGCCGCGGCCAAGGAGCGCGAGCGCGAACGCCTGTGGGACGCCTACCAAGACCAGCAGGAACGCATCGCGCGCATCGAGTCGGACATTCGCGCGCTCAAGCAGCATTCCGCCGCGATCGAGGGCGAGTCGCTGCACTTCCACTATCACCGCATCGCCAAGGACCTCGCGCGCACGGCCGTCGTGCGCGAGCGCAAACTGCGGCGTCTGCTCGAATCAGAAGAGAAGATCGAGAAGCCGCAGCGCTCGTGGACGATGAAGCTGGAGTTCGGCGAAACCCCGGCCAGCGGGCAGGATGTGCTTAAGTTGGAGGGGGTCCACATGGGGTTTCCGGGGCGTCCGCTGTTCGCGGGGATCAACCTCGTCGTCCGCCACGGCGAGCGCATTGCCCTGCTTGGCCCCAATGGCTGCGGCAAGACGACGTTGCTGCGCTTGATCGCTGGGGAGATAACGCCGCAAGACGGACAGATCCGTCTGGGGGCAAACGTGCGGCCTGGTTACTACGCGCAAAAACAAGAGATCCTCGACCCACAGAGCACGGCGTTCGAGACCATCCGGGCGATCGCGCCGCTATCTGAGACGGAAGTGCGGTCGTTTCTTCACTATTTCCTGTTCGCAGGCGACGAGGTCTTCGTCCCCATCGGCAGCCTCAGCTACGGCGAGCGCGCGCGGCTGGCGTTGGGGCGGCTGGTAGCGATGGGATGCAATCTCCTGTTGCTCGACGAGCCGATCAACCATCTCGACATCCCCTCGCGCACGGCGTTCGAGCAGGCGCTGGCCAACTTCGCGGGGACGGTGATCGCCGCCGTCCACGATCGCTACTTCGTAGAGCGCTTCGCCACGCGGGTGTGGCACATCGAAGAGGGCGCGGTGCGTTCGTATATCGGTCTGGACGACATGCTCCGTCAACAGGGGCAGCGTCGATAGCACGGGATGTCGCATGGCAACGTCCCCGCCATCATGTATAATGGGGAGGAAATTCGCCAGATTCCTCGCACTCCAAGGAGGCTCGCATGATCGAACGCATCGCGTACGGCGGCTGGCCGAACTGCTATCGGCTTAGCGACGGCGCTATCGAGATCGTCGCCACCAGCGACGTTGGCCCCCGCATCGCACGGCTAGCCATGGTGGGCGGCCCCAACGCCTTCGGCGGCCTGGAAGAGGAGATGGGGCTGATGGGCGGCAACGAGTGGCGACTCTACGTCGGCCATCGCTTTTGGCACGCGCCCGAGGTGAATCCTCGCTCCTACTATCCGGACAACGAGCCGGTCCAGGTGCACGCGACGGGCGACACCCTGACCCTGACGCCGCCGCTCGAGAAGGTCAACAACATCCAGAAGACGCTCACCGTTGCCTTGACGGACGGCCATTTCGAGGTCACCCACACCCTGCAGAACGCCGGGGCGTGGACGATCCAACTGGCGCCGTGGGCCTTGAGCGTGATGGCCGCGCGCGGGGTGGCGATCGTACCGCAACCGCAGGCAGCCGACCGCAAAGCATTGCTGCCGAACCGTGTGATCTCCCTGTGGCCGTACACGGACATGGCGGACGCGCGCTGGCATTGGGGCAACCGTTTCGTGCTGCTCCGCCAGGACCCGCAGGCCGGACCGACCAAGTTCGGCATCAGCGGCAGCGACGGATGGTGCGCCTACTGGAACGCTGGCCTGCTCTTCGTGAAACGCTTTGACTACCAGCCAGGCGCCTGCTACCCTGACAATGGCTGCAGCATCGAGTGCTACACGAACGAGCGCTTCCTGGAGCTGGAGACGTTGGGGCCGTTGACGTGGCTGGAGCCAGGGGCGTCGTTGAGTTATGTCGAGCGCTGGTATCTGTTCGCTGACGTCGCCCTGGATTTGGCGGACGAGGACGCCCTGGCCGCCGAGCTGGCGCCGATCCTGCAGCGAACACGCTGAGCCACTTGAACGGGATCTTCCAGGGCCGGCGCGGGCAAGCCAGGATAGCGACGGCGCAGGTGATCTTCAACGCCGACGATTTCGGGCGCTCGCCCGCGATCAATGCAGCGATCATACGCGCGCATCGCGAGGGGGTGTTGACCAGCGCCAGCCTGATGGTGACTGGCGATGCGTTTGCGGAGGCTGTGGCGCTGGCGCGCGCCACGCCGACCCTGGCCGTGGGATTGCACCTGGTCGTCTCGGGGGGGCGCGCGGCGTTGAGTCCGCAGCAGGTCCCCCACCTGGTGGACGCTGGGGGCCGCTTTGCCGAGGATCCGCTGCGCGCAGGATTGCGGTATGCGTTTCTGCGCGCAGCACGACGCGAGCTGGCGCGCGAGATCGCGGCCCAGTTCGAGCGTTTCGCGGCGACGGGGCTGCCGCTGGCGCACGTAGATGGGCACCATCATCTGCACGTGCATCCGGTGATCTTCAACCTGCTGCTGCCCCTGGCGCAACGCTATGGGACGCGCGGCGTGCGCGTGCCGCGTGACGACCTGTGGCTGGCGCTGCGCTACGATCGTCGCGACGCTGCGACCAAGATCGCCTGGGGCCTGGCGCTGGCCCTGGTGTGCCGTTGGTGCGCGCGCCGCGCGCGCAGCAATCGGCTGGCAGTGGTCGATCGCGTCTACGGGGTGATGCAGAGCGGCCAGATGCGTGAGGACTACGTCGTGCGGGCGCTGCGTGAGCTGACGGCGCCGACGGCCGAGCTGTATTTTCATCCATCCCTGGAAGCGTCGGGCGAAGCTCTCGGCCCCAACCCGGACGACCTGGCCGCCCTGCTCAGCCCGGCGATACGTGAGGTGATTATCGAGCGTAAGCTGCGCCCGGCGAGCTATGCGACACTGGCGCCTTGCTAGATTAGATTCTACTGCCTTTCACCGGTCTCCCAGTGGCGATCATCTTCCTGGCCTTGCAGTACTATTTCGTGGAAGGTATGACCAGCGGCGCCGTGAAGGGGTGATCGGGCGCCGCAGCAGAATCCTGTTTGCCGAGAAGGGAGTCTCCTATGATGAAAGTGATCCAGGTCGGGATCGGCGGCATGGGCAACGTCTGGCTGCGCACGGTCCAGGCGTCGTCCGAGGTCGAGTTCGCTGGCTTCGTGGAGATCAACCCGGCCATCGCCCAGGAACAGGCCGCCAAGTACGGCCTCGACCCGAAGTTGATCTTCTCGTCGTTGCCCGAGGCGCTGCGCGCGGTCAAAGCCGACGGCGTGATCGATGTGACGCCGCCGCGCTTCCACCGCGAGGTTTCGCTCACCGCTCTGGAGGCAGGCATCCCCGTCCTCTCCGAAAAGCCGCTGGCCGATACCCTCGAATCGGCTCAAGAGATCGTGCGCAAGGCCAACGAAACCGGCGTCTTGCACATGGTGGCCCAGAACTACCGCTACAGCGCCCCGGCGCAGACCCTCAAGCAGACGCTGGCCAGGGGCGAATTGGGTCGGGTCGGCGCGGTCACGATCGACTTCTTCAAGGGGCCGCACTTCGGCGGCTTCCGCGAGGAGATGCCCTACCCGCTGATCATCGACATGTCGATCCACCACTTCGATATGCTGCGCTTCTTCCTGGATAGCAACCCCGTCTCGATCTTCGGGCGCAGTTGGAACCCGCCCTGGAGCTGGTTCCGCGGCGACGCCTCGGCGTCCGTGATCCTCGAATTCGCCAACGGGGTCTTCGCTTCCTACAACGGCTCGTGGTGCTCGACCGGCCGCGAGACGCCGTGGAACGCCAACTGGCGCTTCGAATGCGAGAAGGGGGTGATCGCCCTGGAGAACGACCATGTATTCACGCAACTCACTGGCCAGGAAGCGGTAGCCGTGCCGCCCGTCGATTGCCCGCTCCTCGCGCAGGCGTACCTCTTGCATGAGTTCTACCTGGCGGTGACGCAGGGCCACAAGCCAGCGACGGTCTGCCAGGACAACATCAAGTCATTGGGCATCGTCTTCGACACGGTGAAGTCGTTCACCAGCGGCGCAGTGGTGCGCTGCCAGTAGCGCTCCGGGAGGGCAAGATGGGGATGCGTGGGCTGGTAGTGTGCGTGATCGTCGTTGGGCTGCTGAGCTGCACGTCCGCGGCATCCCCCACCCCAATCGACAGCCAGGCGGTCTACGCTCGCCTGGAGAAGACGACGAGCCTCGACGCGGCGGCGCAGCAGATGGCCGCCGCGTTGGGGACTTCCGCTGACAAGATCCGCGTGCAATTGACGACCGGCGCCTGCGTGAGCTGCTCAGGGGTCGTCGAAGCCATGCAGCAGATCGGGCCGGAGGGGGTCCCCGTCGCCGAGGTCCCGCACCCTCTGCCCAAAGGCAGCTCCCTCTGGCTGCGCATCGGCGATATGGTATGTTTCTATTATTATGACGGTGCCACACTGACCCCCGATGCGTGCCGGATCATTCCCCTGTCAACGAATGGGGCAACGCGTCGATAACGAAGCGGTGAGGCATCCGTTACAGCAAATCGACGACACATCCGCGGCAACGAATCGAGTGGCGGTGAAGCGATAGGACGCGCCATGAACATCATCCCTTTGCCCGTTGGCCAGCTCGGCCGTCGCTCGAATCCCATCGTGCAAAGGTGAACTCCGATGCCGACTTCTGCACCCCCGTGCGATATCCTCTATATCCACCCCGCCAAGCAGGAGCCGACCGCCCGCTACGATCAGTTTGTCTCCAGCCCTCCTTACGCCTTCCTGCCGGTGGGTGTGGTCGGATTGCTCAATCTGCTGCGCGCCCAGGGATGGTCGGTAGGCGCCCTCAATCTTCCTCTGGAGTTGCTGCGCCAGCCGACCTTCGACTTCATTGCCTGGCTGCGCGCCCGGCCGCGCCCCCAACTCGTGCTCATCGACCTCCACTGGTACGAGCACTGCTTCGGCGCGCTCGAGGTCGCGCGCGCGGTCAAGGCGCTGTGGCCCTACACGCCCATCGCGCTGGGAGGGTTGACCGCCTCCCACTTCGCGCGCGAGATCCTGGAGTTCAATCCCGACATCGATTACATCATTCGCGGCGACGCCGAGGAGCCGTTGCGCCGTCTGGCCGAATTGTACTGCGCCAGCGGCGCTGCGCCTCTCGATCGTATCCCCAACCTGACCTACCGAGAGCGCGGCAAGGTCCACGAGACCCCCCTGCGCTACACGGCGACCGCGGCCGACCTCGACGCGCTCGACTTCGTGGCAACCGACTGGCTGCGACATCAGGCGGAGTACGCGGCGCTGCAGTATTCCGGCGCCGGCGTGGTCGCGCTGCAAGCGCCTCGCCTCAAAGGCCACTGGCTGAGCATCGGTCGAGGCTGCGTCTTCGATTGCATCTTCTGCGGGGGAGGCCGCGACGCTCACGCGCGGCTGGCCGATCGCGGGGGGCTGGTCCTGCGCACGCCGGAGCGCGTCGTCGACGATATCGCCCGCCTGCAGGCGGACGGCTACCACCAGGTGTCGCTCGCGCTCGACCCGGCGATGACCCCGCCCGCCTACTGGCGCGAGCTGTTCGCTCGCCTGCGCGAGCGCGGTGTGCGCCTTGGCCTATACAACGAGTTCTTCCAACTGCCTTCCGACGAGTTCCTGGAGGCGTTCGTAGCTGCAGCCGACCTGGCGCACACGGAGGTAGCCATCTCGCCGCTGAGCGGCGATGAGGCTGTGCGTCGCCGCAACGGCAAGTTCTTCAGCAACGCGCGTCTCTGGCGCGTGCTGGAGGTGCTGCGCGCCCACCAGATCCCGATTTTCGTCTACTTCTCCCTGAATCTCCCCGGCGAAACGCCCACGACGTTCGCCCAGACCCTGGCTCTGGCCGAGCAGATCGGCGCTGTCTACCCGCATGAGCTTCTGCGGATGCTCAACTCGTGCCACACGCTCGATCCCGCCTCGCCCCTGACCCGAACGCCAGCCGCCGACATCGAGGTCCACTACCGGACATTCCGCGACTACTATACCTACTGCAAGGGGACCGCCTGGCAGCCGCGGCTGGTGACGCGCGGCCAGCATCGCGGCTACGAGATGCGCGGCCGCCCCGCGACGGTGGTCGAACAGATGGCGCAACAGTGGGACGCTTTCGCCAGCCGGCAGGAGTTTCGCTGTTACCCCGTGCCGCGTGGGTGGTAGGCGCTCACCCCATCAGCCACAGATAGGGGCGCTCGACGAAGGTTTTGACGCGCTGCAAGAAGCGAGCCGCCGGCGCGCCATCCACCAGGCGATGGTCGAAGGTCAGGCTGAGGAAGACCATGTGCCGGATCGCGACCTGCTCGCGCTCCACGTCGACCACGACCTGTTTGGGGACGATCCGTCCCACGCCCAGGATGGCGCATTCGGGCAGGTTGATGATCGGCGTGAAGGCGTCGATCTCGTACATCCCCAGGTTGGTGATGGTGAAGGAGCCACCGCTCAGCTCAGCGGCTGAGATCTGCCCCGTGCGCGCCCGCTCGATCAGGCGCGCGGACTCGTGCGCGATCTGACGCACCGTCTTGTTGGCGACATCGCGCAGCACCGGCGCCAACAGGCCGCGCTCGGTGTCGACGGCCAGGCCGATGTCGATCGTGGCCGGCCGCACGATGACGTCACCGTCGAGGCGGACGTTGAGGTCAGGATGCTCCAACAACGCCTGAGCGACGAGCCGAATCAGCAGGTCGTTGTACGAGGGGACCGGCTCCCACCCATCTGCTTTGAGCTGTTTGCGCAGCCGCACCAGCTCGGTTGCGTCAGCCTCGGTGGTCAGCGTCACCGCCGCCGTCGTCTGGGCGCTGGCCAGCATACGTTCGGCGATGAGGCGCCGCGTAGGAGAGAGGGGCTGTCTGACGGCGGGAGGGGGCGCCGCCGCGGCGGTCGCTGCTGCGATCACATCGGCGCGCTCGATGCGCTTGCCAGGCGCGCGCGCAGCCAGATCCTCCGCATCGATGGCGAGGTCGGCGGCCATGCGTTGGGCCAGCGGGCTGATGCGCGCGGCAGGCCTGGAGCGCGCCGCGGCCTGGCGCACGTCGCGCTCGACGATGCGCCCGCGGCGGCCGCTGCCCCGAAGCTGGCGCCAATCCACATCCAGCTCGCGCGCAACGCGCCGCGCGCGAGGGCTGATGGCGGGGCCGCGCCCTGCGGCGCGCGTTGGCTGCGACGCCGCTTCCGATGAAGCCTCGGGCGACGGCGCGGATGCGGCCAGGGACGATCCTGCCGCCGCGCGCGGCGGTTCCTCGCCCGGCGCGAGCAGGTAAGCCAGAAGCGCACCGACCGGGACCACCTCGCCAGGGGCCGGCGCGTCGGGCGGGATGTAGAGCATGCCGCTCTCCAGCGCCTCGACCTCCTGGAGCGCTTTGTCCCCCTCGACGGTGAAAAGCGGCTCGCCGGCGACGACATGCTCGCCAGGCTTCTTGAGCCACTCGCCCAGGCTGCCCTCCTCCATGTTCCAGCCCAAACGCGGCATCAACACTTCGAACGGCATCGTCCCCTCACTCTGCGAGCAGCTCGCGCGCCGCCTGCGCGATGGCCGCTGCGCTGGGCGTCACAGGTTCGAACAGCGCCGGGCTGCAAGGCGCGGGCGCGAAGAGACCGGTCAGGCGCCTGACCGGCGCGTCCAGGTCGTCGAACCCGCGCTCCATGACCTGCATGGCGACCTCGGCGGCCATCCCGCACGGCGCGAAATCCTCATCCACCACGAGGAGGCGGCCAGTCTTGTGCACCGAGGCCAGCACGGTCTCGATATCGAGCGGCGCCAACGTGCGCGGGTCGATCACCTCCGCTTCGATCCCCTCCCGCGCCAGGATCTCCGCGGCCTCCAAAGCGCGATGGACCATAAAAGCGATCGCGAAAATGGTCAGGTCCTTCCCGGGACGACGGATGGCTGCCTGCCCAAAGGGCACCAGGTGTTCATCGTCAGGCACCGGCCCGCGCAGGATGAGCACTCCCTTGTGCTCGAGGAAGAGCACGGGGTCGTCGCAACGCAACGCGGTCTTGAGCAGCCCCTTAGCGTCGGCCGGCGTCGTCGGGACGACGACGCGAAAGCCCGGGATGTGAACGAAGAAGGGATAGTAATTGCCCGAGTGGTGGGCGCCGTTACCTGGCCACGCGCCGACGCAGCCGCGCAAGACGATCGGCATTTTGATGCGGCCGCCGCTCATCCACTGAAGCTTGGCCGTCTGGTTGAAGAGGTCGCCGAAAGCGTCGCTCAGGAAGTCAATGAACATGAAGTCAACAACAGGGCGGGCGCCGGTGGCCGCGGCGCCTGTGCACAGCGCCGTGAAACCACGCTCGGCGATGGGGGCATCGCGCAGGCGCATGGGGCCGCAGCGCTCGAAGAGGCCGGTCGTGGTGTTGAAATTGCCCCCGCGCGGGCCGACCCCTTCGCCGATGACGAAGATGCGCGGATCGCGCGCCATCTCCTCCGCCAATCCCTCGCGCGCGGCTTCCACAAAGGTCAGATCGCGCATGGCGCCCCTCACTCTTGACTGTATACGTGCTGGGTGACCGTGGAAGGCTCCGGCCACGGGCTGGCTTCGGCAAGAGACGCGGCCTCATCGACCAGCGAACGGACCTCGGCGTCGAGCGCCTCCAATGCGCTGACAGCGATCCCCGCCGTCAACAGGACCTGCCGGAAGCGCTGGATCGGACAGCGTTCACGCCAGGCGGCGACCTCTTGGGGCGACCGGTAGCCGCTATCCCGCATCCCCTCGGCATGTGCGCGCGTGCGATAGGTCTTGCACTCGAGCAACGTCGGCCCACGGCCCGCGCGCGCTCGCGCGACCGCCTCGCCCGCGGCGGCGTGAACAGCCAACACATCGTTGCCATCCACCTCGATGCCCGGCACCCCATAAGCGCGCCCACGATCGGCCACGCTCGGATTGCGGCTGACCTCGGCGAAAGGGACCTCGGTAGCATAGAGGTTATTCTCGCATACGAAAAGCACGGGCAGATCCCAGGCCGCGGCCATGGTCAACCCTTCATGGAACGCGCCGTTGTTGACAGCGCCATCGCCAAAGAAGGCGACGCTCACGCGATCGTTGCCGAGGAGTCTGGCCGCGTAGCCACCGCCTGCAGCCAGGGTGATCGAAGGGCCAACGATGCCGCTCGACCCCATGAAGCCGATCTCCGGCTTGAACAGGTGCATGCTGCCGCCGCGACCGCCCGAGCAGCCGGCAGCGCGCCCCAACAGCTCGGCGATAATCTCGTGCGGGGGCACCCCTTTGGCCAGCGCGTGGCCATGCCCGCGATGGGTGCTGAAGACCACATCATCAGGGCGCAGATGAGCGCACACGCCCGCCGCCACCGCCTCCTCGCCGACGTAGGTGTGACAGGCGCCGACGATCTTGCCGGCCGCGTAGAGCTTGGTGAGGCGCTCTTCGGTGCGCCGGATGAGCAACATCATGCGGTAGAGGGCCAACCATTCGTTGACGGCCGGTTGTCCTGGCACGAAGTCGGTCATGTCCTCGGCCATGGGCGGTCTCCAATCCATAGGGGAGCAAAGATTGCGAGGGATGCTCATGCTTCCAGGGGAGCACCCTCGGCGGCGCGCGCCAGCAACACCGCCATCGCTGAGGTTACGGACGGCGCGCGCCCGGCGAAGGTCAACGCCAGCGCCAGCAAACCCAACAGCGTATCTTCCGCCGTCGGGCACAGGCGATGCTCGCAGGCAAAGCGCTCGCAAATCAACTGGCGCAGGGGAGGCAGTCTCTGGACCAGGCCGCCGGAGAAGACCAACCGGCGCCATTCCTGCGTCGGCGACAGGTGCAGCGCCGACGCCCAGTAGTTGTCGGTCATGTTCTCGAAAGCGGCGCGGAAAACATGGCCGATCGTCATCTCCTCCTCGCGCATCTCGGTCAGCGCGCCGCGATCGCCGCACGGGCTGGTGAAGAAGGCGATATTGGCGCGCAAACGCGTCGGCCCCACGCACGCCGCCGCCTGCGCCACGTACCCCCAGGGGTCGTTCAGCGTCACCCCTTGGGCCTCGGCCAGCTCTGTGAAGAGGCGCAACAGGGCGTTCAGAGCGCGACCGGCAGGGATGTGCGTGATCGTCGCCAGGAACTGGCCGTCGAAAAAGGGGCGCGTCTGATAGTCGCCGAACTCCGCCGCCGGCCGTAGCCGACTGACCTGTGAGCCCGTGGAGATGTTCAGGGAAAGCTCGTCCGGCTGCAACAGCGCGCCGGCGAGGGCGCACTGATAGTCGCCCACCGGCGCGTAACACGGCACGCTACGTCCTCGCCAGCGCCAGTGTCCCACGATCGTCCCCGACGGACAGATGATGGGCCAGCGTAAGCCAGCGAGGCCTAGCCGGTCGAGGACAGCCTTATGCCAGGACATCGTCTCCAGGTTGAGCGCGCCATGCGCCATGGCGTTGCTCGGCTCGATCAAGGGTGGAGTCTGGCATAGATAGCTGAACACGAAGTCGGGCAATGACGCCAGATAGAGGTCGGCACTGGGAAGCTGGCCGTGCCTGCGCTGCCAGTAGAGGACGCCGATCGGCAGGCCGGGGCGCAGTTCGTTGCCGAGCTGACGAACCTCCTCGGCCGTGATCTGGCGCGCCAGGTGATCGAACCAGGTCGTTCCATCCTCATCGGCTGGCTCAAGCACGCGCTGGTCCTGCCAGGTGGTCACATTGGAGCGCGGCTCGCCGCGCTCGGTCGTCAGCACCAGGCCGTGCATCTGGCTGCACATGACGATCCCTTCGACCGGTTCGGCCAACGGCGCCAGACGGGCCAGCAGCTCGCGCGCGGCGGCCACGATCTCCAACGGATCGAACTCGCGATGCAAGGGGGGCCGGCCGGGCAAGGGGCGCGGGAAAGGAGACCGATGGACATGCTGTAACTGCAAGCGATCCAGGTCGAGCACAGCGCCCTTGATGAACGAGGTGCCTAAATCGACTCCGATGAAGGGCATACTTCCCTCTTCAGCCGCGGCCCAGCGACTGACGATTGACCACGGAGCGCGGCCAACGGCCTTCCAGCGCGTCGACCACGTTCCGAGCCGCCTCGCGGCGCAATTGTAGCACAGCTTCCGCCGACCAACTGGAGGTGTGCGGCGTCACGATCACGTTGTCGAGTTGCAGCAAAGGATCGTTGGGGTCGGGCGGCTCCTGCTCGAGGACATCGAGGGCTGCGCCGCGGATGACGCCTGTCTTCAGGGCCTCGTAAAGGGCGGACTGCACGACGATGGGGCCGCGCGCCATGTTGATCAGATACGCTGACGGTTTCATGAGGGCCAACTGGTCAGCCCCGATCAGGCCGCGCGTCTCGTCGTTGAGCGGGCAATGCAGGGCGACGTAATCGGAACGCGCCAACAAGTCGTCCAGCGAGGTCAAGGTGACCCCCAACGCGGCTGCTGTCTCCGGCGCCACATAGGGATCATAGCCCAGAAGCCGGAGGCCGAGGGCGCCAGCTTTGCGCGCCACCGCCTTGCCGATGTTGCCCAGGCCGACGATCCCCAGCCATTGTCCGGCCAGACGCGCCGGCGGCCCGCCAGGAGGAGATCCCCATCGCCCGGCGCGCACGTGCCCGGCATGGAGCGAGATGTGCCGATTGAGCATGAGCAGAAAGGCGATCGTGTGAGTGCTGACCTCCTCGATACAAAAATCGGGCACGTTCGCCACCATAATCCCGCGCTCGCTGGCGGCGTCGAGATCGACCATGTCGACGCCGATACCATAGCGGGAGATGACGCGACAGCGCTTCATGGCCTCAATGAGCGAACGGCTGATATTCGCCCACTGGACGATCAAGGCGTCGGCGTCGACGATGTGCGGCAGAAGCTGGTCAGCCTGGCGCACATTGGGGAAGACCAGCTCGACGTCCAGGCCGGCGGCGCGCAATTGCTCCGCCTCGAGCGAGCAGTCGGGGTCGGCGAAGTCGGTGATGACGACCTTATAGGCTGACATGGATCCTGCTCCTTACTTGGCATTCCCCCTATGTTCCTGGTGATCCGCCAGGCGTGCCCCCCGCGTTCATGGCCAGGTTGCCGCCATCGAGCGGGATGAGCGCGCCGGTGATCCAGGCCGAGGCGTCGGAGGCCAGGAAGATGGCCACCCCTTTGATGTCGTCAGGGGTCCCCAGGCGCCCGGCCGGAATGCCGCGCAGGAACGTCGCTTCCAGGGTGGGGTCAGCCGCGATACGCGCGTGCAGGCTGGGGTTGATCACCTGGGCGGGGAGGATGGCGTTGACGCGCACGCCGCGCCCGGCCCACTCCGTGCTCAGCTCGCGCGTCATCTGGACGACGGCCCCCATCCCCACACTGTAAGCGAAGTTGCCGCGGCCGAAGGCGGTCACCCCACCGATCGACGCGATGTTGATGATGCTGCCCTTGCCGGCAGCCAGCATGCGACGGCCAGCCTCCTGGCAACAGGCGAAGCGCGCGACGGCCAGGCCATAGACGATGCGCTCGACCACTTCCAGGGCAATCTCCTCCGGTCGCCCCAGATAGCCAGGCCCGGCCACGTTGCCCAGGATGTCGATGCGGCCGAACTCCTGATCGAGGCAGGCGAAGAGGGCGCGAATCTGCGCCACGTCCGTGATATCGCAGACCACAGGGACAGCGCGGCGGCCCAGGCGGCTGATGGCCTCCGCCGTCGCCTGCATCCCCGCCGCGTTGATGTCGGCCAACATCAGATCGGCGCCCACTTCGGCGAAAGCCAACGCCATCGCGCGGCCCATCCCCTGCGCGGCGCCGGAGACGAGCGCCACGCGGCCGCTGAGGTCGAAGAGCTGATGGATCATCGGCGCCCTCACAGGGTCAAATTGAACGCGGCAGGATCGACTCCCCACTCCTCGGCCACGCCGCGCAGGTTGGCGAGGACATCTGGCGGGAAGGCGATGCCTTCGGCCAGGGCGACTGCGCGCCGTTCCCATTCCATCTCGCCAGGCAGGTAGATGCGCTCAGCCCCTTTGGCCTTGGGCGCCGAGCGGATCTCGCGGATCAACCGATCCATGCGCGCCTGGAACCAAGGCAGCGGCATGATGGCCCCCACATCGATGGCAAGGAAGGCATGGCCCTGGCGGGCTGGCTCAGGCGGGTCCAGCATCCAGCTCCGCACCTCATGGGTGATGCCCGCGCCGGTCAACACCGCCGACAGCACCTCGACGAAGAGGGCCAGGCCGTAGCCCTTGTGCCCGGCCATCGGCAAGAGCGCCCCGCGCCGCGGGTAGCCGGTGGGATCGGTCGTGGGGACGCCATCGTCGTCGACCATCCAGGTGTCTGGGATCGGCTCGCCGCGCGCCATGGCCGCGTAGAGCTTGCTGGCGGCCACCGCGCTGGTGGCGATGTCGAGGAAGACCGGCGGCTCCTCCCCGGCTGGCACAGCGTAGGCCAGGGGATTGGTGCCCAGGACGCGCCCGCGCGCGCCGGGCACCGTGACGCCGGGATCGACGTTGCAGAAGGCGCAGCCGATCAGGTTCTGCAGCGCGGCCTGCACCGCGTAGAACCCTGCCGCGCCGAAATGGCTGCTGTTGAAGACCCCCACATAGGCGACGCCGCAGGCGCGCGCCTTCTGGATCGCCAGCTCCATGGCGCGGGTCGCGGTCGCTGGCGGCATGGCGTGATGGCCATCGACCACCGCCCAGGCTGGCCCCTCAGCGCTGATCGATGGGGCCGCATGGGGGTCCAAACGCCCCTCGCGCACGTTGCGCAACAGACCGCGCAATTGCTTGCTGCCATGGGTGAAGACGCCCCACGTATCGGTGATGACGAGCGCTTGCGCTGTGAGGCGAGCGTCCTCCTCGCTCAGTCCGGCCTGGCGCATAGCGGCAATGCAGAACGCTGTGAGGTCGTGGGGGAACAGGCGTACGGAATTTGCCATACTGATGATCTCTCCTCGCCCTCTGCGTGCGTTTTCGCGTCGCCCCGCGAGCGACTTCCCGCTCTATCGCAGGGGATAACGCCCCGCGCGCTGGGCCTCGTCGAACATCGCGATCACGTTGGCGGGCGGGACATCCGGCTGGATGCAGTGAACTGCAGCCAGGATATAGCCGCCGCCCGGCGCCAAGTCATGGATGCGACGGCGCACCTCAGCGCGCACATCGTCGACAGTTCCATGCGGCAACACTTCCTGGGTATCGATCGCGCCGCAGAAGGAGAGGCGATCGCCATATTCCCGCTTCAGCCGCGCCGTATCCCCCATCTCCAACGCCGAGACCTGCACCGGGTTCAGGATGTCCACGCCGATCTCGATCAGGTCGTCGAGGAAAGGATAGATGTCGCCGTCCGAGTGGTAGAAAACCCTGGCCCGGCTACGCTCGCGAATGGTCGCCAGCAACTCGGCGTGATATGGCTTGATCAGGCGGCGATACATTGCGGGCGAGATCAACGGCGCGGCCTGGCTGCCCAGGTCGTCGCCGGTGACGATCACATCGATGAATGCGCCGGCCTCGTCCAACAGGCCCTCCACTCCGGCCCGCATGAGATCGGTCAGCGTACGCAACAGGGCGTGAGCGAACTCCGGGTCCTCGGCCAGGTCTGTGAACCACTGCTCGACGCCGCGCAGCACATACGCATACTCGAACGGGGAGACGCCGCTGAGGGCGACGACAGCGTACCCAGACTCCTGGATCGCACGCGCGCGTTCCCTCAGGCCCTCGAAGCGGCTGGGATGGCCCAGATCGGGCCAGGGATAGGCCGCCAGGTCCGCGATCGTCGCACGGGCCAGGGGCGGCGCGCTGATCTCGTAATAGGCGCTGTGGTGGTTGAACGTCCAGGCGATGCCCCAGCCGTCGACGAAGCTGTCCGCCGACAGCTCGCGGGCCAGGGTAGACGGCGCCGGGCCGGGGATCAGCGGGCGACCATCGGAGCCGCAACGGACCATCACCGCCTCGTCCAGCAAGCTGTATTGCAGCGCTCGCCAGAAGACGCGCGTCTCTCCCTCGATCCCCAGATACGCCTTGAAGCGATCATAAGCCGGCGCCAACATCGTCGTCACGCCCGAAGTCCCAAAGAAAATGGGGACGCGATCAGGCTCAGCGTGATCGAGAGCGCACAAGACACGTTCGCGCGGCGTATACACAGCGCCTCCCTCCTCAATCGTCACTCGTTACCCGCTGCCTCTTCGTGCCATCGTGTGTTGCACCTCCGCGCCGCCTCGAGCATCGCCAGATAGTTGCGATACTGCACCCCTACCATGACGCTGTTGCCGCAGGTGAGCACCAACCCGCCCGTGCGTGGGGCGCTGGCGAAGGCAACCTCCACCTCGCGAGCGACATCGTCCGGCGCGCCGGCGACCAGTGTGTCGACGTCGACGCCGCCCCAGAAGCAGAGGCGGCCGCCGTAGCGTTCCTGGAGGGCGGGAAGGGTCATGCCGATGCGCGGCTGAATGCCCTGCCAGCCGTCGACGCCAGCCTCGATCATCATGTCCAGGATCTCCCAGATGTTGCCGTCCGTGTGCTTGATCAGGTATCCCCCCTTGCGATGGACAGCGTCGCACTCTGCCTTGAGCCAGGGGAACAGGAAGCGGCGGAACATGGCGGGCGACATGAAAGTCCCCTGGTTGCTGGCGACATCGCTGGTGGGGAGGACGCCATCGCAGCCGGCGTCGAGCAGAACCTCCATGACGGCGATGCAATACTTCGTCTCGATCTCGATGATACGCTCGACGACTTCAGGGCGTTCGATCATGGCGGTGAGCAGGTACTCCATCGTGTAGCGCATGAGGGGGAAGATGCCATCACCGGGACGGCCGAGGATGAAATGGGTGCCCCCCATCTCCTTGACGACGTGGCGGACCAGTTCGAGCTGCGATTCATCGAAGACGGCAGGGATCTCCTCCAGCTCGTCGAGGGTCACATCCAGGTTGGACAGGAGGAATTGGTGGCCTTCGCTCTGCGGCGAGTAAGCGAAGACGCGGCCGTCCGGCATGCGCCATTGGTAGGGGGCGATGAACTCGGGCTGCGGGGGGAGCTGACCGCGCGGTGGGACCAGGAAGACGGGGACGACATCGTGGTCGAAGGCGCGCGCCAGGTCGACGATATCGCGCTTACACGATTCGACGTATTCGTCGCGGCGGCCCTCCCACAGCGCTGTATATTCCTTCCACTTGGCGCGATAGAGGGTCGGTCGGCCGAGAGCCTGTTCGGTGATCGTGTAATCGACGCCGGTCTCGCCGACGGGGATACGATCGGGGGTACAGAACTCCAGCGCAGCGATCACGCGTTCTTTGGGGAGCATCATCTCCTCTTGTCGGGGGGAAGCTCACAGCTCTGGGGAAGCGGCAGCCTCACGTGGCTGCGTGTGGCGCGCCTGCAAGATCGCCTGCTCAGCCTCGCCCAGGTGCTTTTCCAAGGCGGCGCGCGCGGCAGCCGCATCGCGGGAGGCCAGAGCGTCGATGATCGTGTCATGGCCTCTGGCCAGGCCCAGAACGATGTCAGCCTGGTTGCGCATATTGACGACGATGAAGGCGTGGCTCACGCCGGCCAGCGTGTTCCACATCTGGAGCAGGCGATCGCTGCCGGCCAGTGCGACCAACTCGCGATGGAACATCACGTCGTAGTCGGCGCACTCCTCGTACCGGCTCTGGGAGATCGCCCTGATCATCTGGTGACGCAGCTCGCGCAATCTGTCGATCCCGTCTTCCGAGATGCCCCGGCTCAGGATGCGGGTGATGGTGTAGCTCTCGAGGAGCAGACGCAGGGCGTAAATATCGCTGATGTCTTGGATGGTGATATCGGCCACGAACTTACCGCGATAGGGCTGATTGACCACCAGTCCTTCGTTCTCCAGGCGAGTCAAGGCGTCGCGGATCGGACCACGGCTCACGTTCAGTTGTTGGGCGAGTTCGGTCTCGATGAGATGAGTGCCAGGGGCCAGGTCGCCCGTCACGATGGCCAATCGCAAGAGATGAACGACCGATTCCCAACGCTGGCTGTGTGCTGGCAAGGCAGCTTGAATCAGTTGTGGAGAGAGCATGACATTCACCTTTCAGGGCCTTGACAGGCCATCGAATCTATGGTAGATTGTAAACAATCTGCAGTTAACTGTGATTCTAGCATAGTTCGGCTGACTTGTCTAGCTGTTCCCCTCCGATTCTTGAACCGCATCGCTGGTCAGGTTCGGCGCTACGGATGCGCTGCGGCTCCTGATCAGCATATGGCTGGGGCGACACGCCACCCATCTCTGCAGCCCCATCTCCTGTCTAACCAGCCCCGCCTGGACGCTTGAAAGAGGTGCACGGCTGAGATGGATCATAGGGCAGAGGGATCAGCCACCCTCAGCAAGGCGGCGGACCGACGCTGAGGGGCGTCCAGCGCCAGCGATCGGGCTGCCAGACATTCGATTTGATGTCACACATCAGGAGTTGCGCCATGGAAACCCAGAATGGGACGACGCTGACGCGTCGCGAGATGCTCAAAGCGATGGGGCTGGCGGTCGCGGCCGGCGTAGCTTCCGCCTGCGCGCCCGCCGCGCCAGCGGCCGCGCCGCAGGCTGCCGAACAGCCCGCCGCAGCGCCGCCGACGGCGAGCAAGAAGATGGTGTTGTGGGGCCTCAAGTATGATCCCCACATCGTGCGCTACAATGCCCTGCTCAAGGCCTTCGCCGAGAAGACTGGCGTAGAAGGCACCCTACAGCCGCAGGACTGGCCCCTGGAAGTCAAAGTGGCCGCGGATCCAGGCCATGCACGACCATCTGCGGCGCAGCGTCTTCCTGCCCCAGGCGCGCGGCCGCGGCGGCTGGATCGAGTCGGGCATCGGGCCAGAGATCGAGATCACCGCCGACGCGGTCCACCACGCCATCGCCAACGCCGCCGCGATGGGCGCGGAGGTGTTCTTCATCGACGCCAGTTGGTATGCTCCTCCCCACAGCGACTGGTGGTCCACGGTCGGCGACTGGGCGGTCGACCGCCAGCGCTTCCCCAAAGGGCTGAAGCCGTTTCGCGATCGCGTGCATGAGCTGGGGATGCTGTGGGGGCTGTGGATGGACGCTGAACGTGTCGGGCCGAAGAGCCGCGTTGCGCAGGAGCATCCGGAGTGGCTGGCGATGGCCTACGACGGTCAGCGACGGCTCAACGGCCTGCTCGACATTACCCAGCCCGCCGCCGCCCGATGGATGGAAGATCAGATCGTCCGGCTGATCACCGAACAAGAGCTGGACTTCTTCCGCCTCGACTACAATGTCGGCGGCCTGGGGCCAGCCTCCTACACCCTGCGCGACGGCTTCGTCGCGAACGGCTACTGGCGCTACTACGAGACCCTCTATGCCATCTACGAGCGGCTGCGGGCGCGCTTCCCCAACGTGATCTTCGAGACCTGCGCGGGCGGCGGCGGGCGCACCGACCTGGGGATGACCCGCCTCTTCAGCCATACCTGGGTCACCGACTGGCAGATCGCGCCGCGCGCCTTCACCATCACCAATGGCATGACGATGGCGCTGCCCCCCGAATACGTCGATCGCCTGATCGGCGGCCAGGATGGGCATATCGCTGGCGACATCGATTTCCAGACGCGGCTCTTGCTGTTCGTGCGGCCCACCTTCGGCTTCCTCTCCCCCGTCGGCCTGCCCATGCACGCTCCCCACGCGGCGCGCATCAAGCACATGCTCGACCTGTACAAAGGGTTTGTGCGCCCGTTCATGAGCACAGGGCGCATCTATCACCACACGCCGACCTTCGATGGGCCGGAGCCGCAGGGATGGGGCGTGCTCGAGCTGGCCGCGCGCGATCGCTCTCGAGGCATCGTGGGCCTCTTCCAGCTCTCCGCCCCCGCTGCGCCAGAATACGTGCTGCGCCCGCGTGGCCTCGATCCCGGCCAGCGCTATCGGATCACCTGGGATAACAGCGGCTGCTCGTGCGTCGTGGACGGCTTCACGCTGACGCAGGGCGGGCTGATCGTCCGGCTGGAGGGGGCGCTCACCTCCGAACTGCTGCTCTTCGAGGCAACTTAAGGGGAGACACCGCGCGATGATCACGGTCACAGAAGAGGAACGCCGCCTGGCTCAACGCTGGGCGGCGGAGCATCTCGCGCCGGAGGGCGACCTGCCGCTCTCATTCGTCTATGGCGGGACGCCCTCCGCCAGCTTGTTGCCAGGCTGGCGCCGCGGGGAAGAGCGCCGCTCGCTCGACGACAGGCGCGCCGAGCGCACCATCACCTTCGCTGACCCGCAGACGGGCCTGGTCGTGTGCTGCGTCGCCGTGGAATACGCAGACTTCCCCGTGGTCGAATGGACGGTCTATGTGCGCAACGACGGCGCGGTTGACGCGCCACTCCTCGCCGACCTGCACGCCCTCGATATGCAGATGTCGAGCGCGGAGGGGGATGCATTCGTGCTCCACTATCAGCGCGGCGACTTTTGCACGGCCGATAGTTATCAGCCGTTCGCGCAGCAGCTCTGGCGCAACATGGCGCTGAGCCTGGCGCCCGTGGGCGGCCGCGGCACGAACTCTGCCTTCCCCTATTTCAATGTGCAGAAGTCCGACGGCGGCGTGATCTGCGCGGTCGGCTGGCCGGGCCAATGGCGAGCCGCCTTCCAGCGCGACGCCAGCCGCAGCCTGCGTCTCACCGCGGGACAGGAGACCGTCCGCCTTCGCCTGCATCCCGGCGAGGAGATTCGCACCCCCCTCATCGCTCTGCTTTTCTGGACGGGCCAGGATGTGGTTCGCAGCCAGAACCTGTGGCGCCGCTGGATGCTGGCCCACAACACGCCGCGCCCGGACGGCCAGGCGCCGGGGCCGCTCTACGCCTTCTGCAGCGGCGGCTTCTTCCCGGGGCTCAAGGTCAGCGCCGCCAGCGAGCGCCTGTTCCTTGATGTCCTTGCGCGCGAGGGGATCGACCTCGACTATTGGTGGATGGACGCTGGCTGGTATCCCTGCGACGACTGGCCTCAGGTGGGCACGTGGGAGCCGGACCCCACCCGCTTCCCCCGCGGGATCAAGGAGATCAGCGACTACGCGCGCACACACGGCAGCCGACTGATCGTCTGGTTCGAGCCGGAGCGCGTCACGCCAGGCACCTGGCTGTACAGGCGCCACCCGGAGTGGCTTTTGGGCCAGGGCCAGGGGACGAAGCTCCTCGACCTGGGCAACGCCGCGGCGCGCGCCTGGGCCGTGGATCACATCAGCCGCCTGATTGAAGAGCACGGCGTCGACCTCTACCGGCAAGACTTCAACCTCGATCCTTTGCCCTTCTGGTGCGCCCACGACGCTGAAGATCGACAAGGTGTAACCGAGAACCGCTACATCCAGGGCTACCTGGCATTCTGGGACGAGCTTCTGCGGCGCCATCCGCGGATGCTGATCGACTCCTGTGCTTCTGGCGGGCGGCGCAACGATCTGGAGACGCTGCGCCGCGCGGCGCCGCTTCTACGCAGCGATTATCAGTCATTCGAAGGAGACCCCGCCACGGCGCCCGGCAACCAGGGTCATACCTACGCGCTGGCGTCGTGGCTGCCCTACACCGGCCACGGCGTCTACTACAACCCCCAGCACGATCCCCGCGCTATGATCTACCTGACGCGCAGCTCCCAGTGCCCGGCCTTCGTCATCGCTGTGGACGTGCGTCGCCCCGACGTCGACTGGGACCTCTACCGTCGTCTGGTCGGCCAGTGGCGGCAGGTCGCCGACTGCTATCTGGGCGATTACTACCCCCTGACGCCCTACACCCTGGCCGATGATCAATGGATGGCATGGCAGTTCGACCGGCCCGACCTGGGACGAGGGATGGTCCAGGCCTTCCGGCGCGCCGCGTGTCCTGACGAGAGCCTGCGCGTCGCCCTGCGCGGCCTGATCGCTGAGGCGCGGTACGTTGTGACGGACCTGGACAGCGGAGCGGAGAGCGAGCGGTCGGGGAGCACATTGATGGGCGAAGGGATCAACGTACGCCTGTCTCAGCCGGCGAGCGCAGCCCTGTTATCTTACCGGATGGTGGGCGCGTAGCGCCGTGGTGCTGTATATCGCTTGACGTTTAGCGCAGCGCGTTATACAGCGGCTTTGAGATCAAATCGTTCAGATCGGCCAGTACAGCATCCGCATCAACGACCAGTGGCGAGTCTGCTTCGAAGGGCGGGATGGCGATGCCTACGAAGTGGAGGTCACGGATTATCATTAGGGGAGGAGGAGGAGCGGGGATAAGCTACAGCCAGTGTACCCAGGAGAGGTGCTTCCGGAGGAGTTCTTGAAGCCGATGGGGCTGAGCCAGAATCGAGTAGCGTTGGACATCGGGGTACATCCACGGCGGATCAATGAGATCGTGCTGGGTAAGCGGAGTATCACGGCGGATACGGCGTTGCGGTTGGGACACTACTTTGGGGTCTCGCCGCAGTTTTAGCTGGGTCTACAGCGGGATTACGATCTGGACGTAGCAGAAGAGGCATTGGGAGAGCGCCTGGAGCGTGAGGTGAAAGTACACACGACGGCAGACAAAGCCCGCGCTGCCTGACGCGGCTCCGTGCGCTCCATTTGCCCACCGTCCTGTCTGGCGCGGGGGACGGATAGCGAAAGGGAGCGCGACCAGCGCAGAAGGGCCGCGTTGCCATCCTGACGCACTTTGGGCAGCGGACCGCGCGCACATGGACAGGACGACCTGAAGCCTGGCGGTACCTCCCTCACAGGCTGACCACCCGGCCATCGAACAGGCCGGCCAGGATGCGCGCCCCAGGACACAAGCCCTCCGGCGCCGCCAACGCCGTGATCGCTGCTCCTGGCGAGGCTGCCCATTGCTCCCATGATTCCCCATCGTCACGCGAGATAAGTAAGGCGCCGTTGTGGATGACCCCTAACTCCGGCGGTGTCGGGTAGGTCGGCGCCAGGATGAGGGCGTTAATCGCTCCGGTCAAGGCTATCGCGCCGACGCGCTGCCAGGTGCTGCCGCGATCGCGCGAGCGCTGCAAGCCGCCAGATTCGGCGCCGACCCAAAGCGTGCCATCGCGCTCATAGACAGGCGAAAGGGCGACACAGAGCACAGGCGCCAGCTCGCGCGGCAGCCCCGTCTCGCGCCAGGCCTTGCCGCCGTTCGTGCTGCGGAAGAGGCCGCTCTCGGCGCCCGCATAGACCACGCCGTCCCGTGCGAAGGCCGGCGACACCGCCAGGCAGAGCACGCGCCGGTCGAGGATCCCGAAGTTCCACCACTGCCAGGTGCGCCCACCGTCGGCCGAACAATAGACGCCATCCTCCAGCGAACCCGCCAACACCACGCCGTCCTGAGGGTAGGCTGGCGAGACGGCCAGGCTGGAGACGAGAGGCGGCGGCTGCATGGCGCCCGCGCGCCAGGTCTCGCCTCCGTCATCCGAGCGCAGGACGCCGCCCGCCACGCCCGCCCACACCGTTCGATCGCTGGCGAACGCGGGGGAAAGCGCCACCGCTGCCGTGAAGGGACGTTGCCCCGCGTCCAGGCTGGCGTAGGCCGACTGCCAGGTGTGTCCCCCATCGATGGAGCGATCGAGGCCTGCAGCGTGCGCGGCAAAACAGATGCCATTGCAAGACATCGCCAAAGCGTAGATTGTCTGACCTGTCGAAAGCAGCTCGTTCATGGGGTGGTCGACTCCGGCGGCCGTTTGCGATGGATCACCGCGCCAAGGGCCAGGGCGGCGCCCGCGCCGTGCGCAGCACGGCGGATAGCAGAACGCTGCACACTGACCGCATCGCAGATGCCAGCCGCCAGCATATCTACGACGCGACCCTCCCGCACATCATAACCGTATCCTGGCCCAGCCGCCTGCATGACGCTCCAGACAGCGCCAGGCTCCAGGCCGGCGTTGGCGAGGATCGCACGGGCCGGGGCCTCCAGCGCGCGCAATAAGATGCGATAGGCAGTCTGCTCGTCGGGATCTGCGGCCTGCGCCAAGCGCTGGCGCAGCGTTGGCCGGCAAGCCAGCAACGCCACGCCGCCGCCGGGGACGACCCCTTCGCACAGGGCGCCGCGCACCGCTTCCACGGCGCGCTCGGCCACCTCACGCCGCCGTGCGACCTCTGGCTCGGTGGCGCCGCCGATCCACAACACTGCCGATCCACTCTGCAGACGGCCCAACCGGGCGCGCAGCCGTCGCCGCTCATCAGGGTCAGCAGCTTTGGCCCAGGCAGCGCGCCACCGATCGATCCACGCGCGCAGCGCCAGCGAGTCGCCCTGGCCGCCGACAAAGCCGAAATGCTCCCGATCCGCCCAGGCCTTGCGCGCGCGTCCGAGATCGCCCGATTGGATCGTTGCGAAGCTGTCGCCAGCGTCCTGGATGAAGGGTCGGGCGCCGGTGAGGTGAGCCATGTCCTGCAGGAACAAAGGGAAATCGGTGAACAGCCCCTCCAGCCTGACGGCGACGATCTCGAAGCGCCCTGGCCGATGATTGGCCAGGAGCACCCCCTTGGCTTTATCTGACATGCTTTGGGCCACGAGGAAGAGGGCAGGGGCCTCCGCAGCGAGGGCGGTTCGCAGGAGAGGGATCAGATGGTCAGGCTCCTCGACCTTGAGGTCGCTGAGGACGATCGCCGGGTTCCACACCTCAGCGCGCAGCCCCGGCCGGCCGACGACCATCTCCTGCGAGAAGACACCGCCGTCCCAATAGGAACCTTCCACGAACTCGCGCGCCAGGGTGCGGCCCGGGCCGGACTGGACCTCGAGGCGGCCATGTTCGCCGATCATCTCGAAGATCTCGCCCAACAGGTCGCTCACTGCGACGTCATCGGAAGCTGCCATCGCCACGCGCGCGAGCGAGCGACGATCGGTGATGAGGACAGCCTGACGTTCCAAATCGGCAGCGACCAGCTCCGCGCCCTCTTGGAGAGCCTGACGCAGCCGCGGGACGCTGCCGCCCGCCGCGAGATACGTCAATCCCTGGCTGTAGATCGACTGAAACAGCACGGCCAGCGTGGCGGCGCCGTCCCCCTCGCGTTCGGCCTGGCTATGGATGAGATGACGGGCGAACATGGCGCCTACATCGGCGTCGGGATCGCCGATGGCGATGATACGGCGGGCGATGACCCCCGCGCTGGCGAGCATCTCGGGCGGATCGGCGCGCGCAGTCCTCTCGACTGCCACCAGGCGATGGGTGGGACCGAGCGTGGGCCGCACGGCGTCGACAATCAGGTTCACGCCGCGCTGAAAGGCGCGCGCAGCCGAAGGATTGGCGACGACACGGGGTACAGGATGGATGGCCATGAACTGGAGGGGCCTCCAATTGACAGCAGCAACCGGGTATGATACTGTTACGCCATTCTACGTCGGTTAATTGTTAATTGTCTACATTCTAGCATGGCGGGATGGCGCTGTCAAGGCGCAAGGAGGGAAAATGGCGCGCTTCTCCAGGCTGGAGGTGCTGAACACCATCGTCACCCAAGGGCTGGTGCCGATCTTCTATCAGAAGGAAGTCGAGACAGCCCGACAGATCGCGCGCGCGGTGGCTGCGAGCGGATGCCGTCTGCTCGAGTTCACCAACCGCGGCGACCATGCCCTCGATGTCTTCCGCGAGCTGGTCCTCATCTGCAGCCAGGAGACGCCCGATCTGATCATCGGAGCCGGGTCGATCGTCGATGCGCCGACGGCAGCTCTCTACATCGCCGCAGGCGCCAACTTCATCGTTGGCCCTCTCCTCAACCCTGAGGTCGCCCGCCTCTGCAATCGGCGCAAGATCGCCTACCTGCCCGGCTGCGGCAGCGTCTCCGAGATCTCCACCGCCGAGGAGCTGGGGGTCGAGATCGTCAAGGTCTTCCCAGCGAACGCCGCAGGCGGGCCGGCCTTCGTGAAGGAGGTGCTTGGGCCTTGCCCATGGACGCGCATCCTGCCCACGGGAGGCATCGAGGCGGATCGCGCGACGTTGGCCGCCTGGTTCGCGGCCGGCGTGGCCGCCGTCGGCCTCGGGTCCAGCCTGCTGCCCAGAGCATTGATCGCCGCCGGCGACTATGACAGCGTCACCGCGCGGATCGCCCAGACGCTAAACTGGATCCGCGAGCTGCGCGGCGAACGGCTATTCCAGGGCGTCGAGCACATCGGCCTCTATCCCCGCGACGACGCTACCGCCGCGCAGATGGCAGCCTGGTACGCTGACCTCTTTGGCTTCGAGGCGACCGAAGCGCCGGGCAGTTTCTTCCTGGAGGGGGGCGGCCCCGGGCGCATCGAAGCCTGTAAGGAGCCGACGGACGACCGGCCGCATCTGGCGATCCGCGTGAGCGATTTCGAGGCCGCCATGGCCGCGCTGCGCGCCCGTGGCGTCGAATTGGAAGAACCCACGATCACCCCAACGGCGCGCGTGGTCTTCCTGAAGCAACGCGACCCGGCCGGGCATCGCGTGCATTTGTTATGGCGTCGCTGAGAGCGCGTTCGCAGAAGGAGGTCTTCTATGTCCTCATCACCTGCCCTGGCTGGCCGCAAAGTGCTGGTCACCGGATCCGGCACCGGCATCGGGAAAGGGGTCGCCCTGGAGTGCGCGCGTGAGGGCGCAGACGTGGCATTTCACTATGCGCGTAGCAGCGTTGGCGCGTTCGAGGCCGTCGCAGAGGCGCAAGCGCTCGGGGTGCGAGCAGAGGCGTTCGGCGGCGATTTCGCCGACGTCGCAGAGGCGCGCCGCGTCGCTCGCGAGGCGATCGCGTTCCTGGGCGGGCTGGATGTGCTGATCAACAACGCGGGCATCACCATGAACCGTCCTTTCGCCAGCGTGACGGTGGAACAGTTCGACATCCTCTTCCATGTCAACGTCCGCGCCATGTTCTTCGTCACACAGGAATGCCTGCCGGCGTTGATCGCGTCCGGACGCGGCGTCGTCATCAACATGACATCGGTGCACGCCTTCGAGGCTTACTGCGAGCACACGGTCTACGCGAGCACGAAGGGCGCCATCGTCAGCTTCACGCGCAACCTGGCGATCGAGCTGGCGCCGCTGGGCGTGCGCGTGAACGCCATCGCGCCGGGGGCCGTCATCGTCGAGAGCCACTACAAGGTTTCCCCCGACCTCGATCCGGAAGCCGTCGGACGCGGGATCCCCGTCGGCTTCGCTGGCCAGCCACGCGACATCGCTCGCGCCTGCGTCTTCCTCGCTACCGATGACGCCCGCTACATCGTCGGCCAGACGCTGGTGATCGATGGCGGCACCACGTCGTGGATGCCGTTCGGCGAAGGGTACAAACAGGGGCCAGGCGGGCAATTCGGGGTCGGCTACGTTCCAGGGCTATGAAGGAGGCGTCCGATGAATCTGGCGGCGCGCATTCGGGACCTGCGGGTCGCGCCTGGCTCGCTGGCCATCTTCTGGATCGCCCAGGCTGGCTTCGTCTACAAGACCTCCAACGGCCAGATCATCTACATCGACCCTTATCTCACAGACGCGGTCGCCCGCCGGCTGGGCGACGTCCTCTATGGCTTCAAGCGCCTCACCCCAAGCCTGATCGCGCCGGAGGAGGTCGATGCTGATTGGGTGGTGACCACGCATGAGCATCTGGACCACTTCGACGCTGACGCCATGCCTATCCTGGCGCGCAACCCGCGCATCCGGTTCGTGGGCGCTCCTGACTGCCAGACCCGTTTCGCCGAGGCGGGGATCGCCGCCGAGCGCGTGACCATCCTGCGCGCTGGCGAGACAGTGCATTGCGATGAGGTCAGCCTGACGGGGGTCTACGCGGATCACGGCGACCTGGCGCCAGAGGCCATCGGGGTCATCTTGCAGGTGGGGGACTCGGCCTATCGGCCAGATCGCTGGCAAGACATCTGCGCGCGGGGAGTTGATGTGCTAATCGCGCCCATCAACGGCGCCTTTGGCAACATGAACGGCGTGGAGGCGGCTCATCTGGCGCACGCTTGTCGCGCCCGCGTGGCGATCCCCTGCCATTTCTGGATGTTCGCTGAACACAACGGCGATCCGGCTCAGTTCCTGCAGGCGATGCGCGATCATGCGCCGGAGGTGGAAGCGCGTCTGCTGGGACAAGGGGAGTGTTTTGCGGTCACCTCGGCTAATGATTGACGATTGACAATTGATCGGGCAATGATCGATTAGTGAGGAGGGGATTGCTGGCAGAAGTGGGGTGTAGGCAGTTCGACCGACGACGAGGGCGCCAATTGCGGATTTGCTGCTCGCCACGCTTTATGTTATAGTTGGTGTCGCTCGCGACGAGGGCCTTGCGCCCTCGTTCTTTCTGCCCTCGACCGCTCAGGCGTTGACCGAGGGCGTATCCCAAAGAAAGGAGGCTGGTGAGCGAGCGTGAGAGAATACGAGCTGTTGTTCCTGTTGCATCCGCGCCTCGACGAAGAAGGCGTCGCCGCCGCCATCGAACGGGTCACCAACTGGGTGACCAGCTCCGGCGGCCAGGTCCTCGAAACCTCTCCCTGGGGACGGCGGCGTCTGGCCTATCCGATCGACAACCAGTGGGAAGGCTTCTACGTTCTCCAGAAGCTGCAGATGGCTCCCTCCGCTGTGGCCGCTTTAGAGCGCAATCTCCGGCTCAGCGAGGACATCATGCGCCATCTCGTCACCCGTCCCGAAGCCTGATCGAGACCCTATCCGCGGAGTGGTGTGCTATGACACGAGGATTGAATAAGGTCATCATCATTGGCAACCTGGGGAGGGACCCCGAGATGCGCTACACCCCCAGTGGTAAGCCGGTTACGTCCTTCAGCGTGGCGACCAGCCGCACCTGGGTCACCGCGGACGGCGACCGGCGCGACGCGACCGAGTGGTTCAATGTCGTCGCCTGGGGCAATCTGGCTGAGATCTGCACGCAACACCTGCGCAAAGGCTCCAAAGTCTACGTGGAAGGCCATCTGCAGACCCGATCGTGGGACGACGAGCAAGGCCAGCGGCACTACCGGACGGAAGTGGTGGCCAATGAGATGATCGTGCTGGATAGCCGCGCGCCGGATACCCAGTACAGCAACGATTTGAATCAGATGGAGGAAGATCACCTTGACTGATCTGCAGGATAGCGACGATTTCCAGGACGACGTCGGAGTCGAGGAGGAAGGCGGAGGAGCGGGCGAGCCAGAGGGAGGAGCGCGCCGCGGCGGACGCGGCCTCGCTGGCCGTGGGCGCTTCCCACGCCGGCCGCGCGTGTGCGCCTTCTGCGCCGAGCACGCCCGCGCCATCGATTACAAACAGGTCGAAACGCTGAGCCGCTACGTGACGGAACGCGGCCAGTTGCGCCCGCGGCGGAAGACAGGGACGTGCGCCCGCCATCAGCGCGCGATCTCCGTGGCCGTCAAGCGCGCTCGCCACATGGCGCTTTTGCCATTCACAGGCGAGCAGGTGCGGCTGGGATCGCGGCGCGGATGAGCGTCAGCCGCTGACGTTCCCGCTTGAGGGTCCCCCTGCTGCGGCGCCGTATGTGTGAGACTCACAGGCTCAGGCTGATGACGGCGATGCGACAGCAGGCGCGGGCAATTGTCGCTGATCAGGGCATAGGGCAGCTTCGTCCTATGCCCTTTGTCATCTATCGAGGATTCGTATGGCCAAACCGCGTGTCAAGGCACCGCAAGAGCTGACCCGCAAGGAGATCGCGATCAACCGCCGCCAGAGAGAGCAATCGCGGCGCGTGCTGATCGGCACGGGCGCCGTGATCCTCATCGTCCTCCTCGTGATTGCGGCTGGCCTCATCGACCAGTTCCTGGTCAAGCCCACCTCGCCTGTCGCCAGAGTGGAAGGGGTCCCCATCCGCACGCGCGACTATCAGCGTCGCGTGCAGTTACAACGTTACAACCTCCTGCGCCAGATCGATCAGTACCAACAACTGGATGCGCAGTTCGGCTCCACGGACGGCCAATCGCTCTTCGCCGCCCAGATCAGCCAGCTCGAGGCCCTGCTCAACGCCCCCGAGACGTTGGGGAGACAGGTGCTCGATCGCATGATCGAGGAGGAGGTCATCCGCCAGACCGCGGCGCAGCGCGGCATCGTCGTCACAGCCGATGAGGTCGAGGCGGAGCTGCAATCGCAAGTGGCCGCCTTCCAGGGCTACCTCACCGAACGCGACGCGACCGCCACCGCCGAGGCGCGCGCCCAGGCCACCGCCACCGCAGCGGCGTGGACGCCGACCCCCACGCTCACCGCCAGCCTCGCCCTGACCGAGACGATGACGCCCACACCCGCCGAACCCACTCCCACCCCGCAGCCGACGCCGACCGTGCACATCATGACGACGGCCGAGTACGCGACGGGCCAGCAGAGCTTCGCTGCCCTGTTGCAACAGATCGCCGACATGCCGCTGGAACAGTATCGCGGCATGATCGAGGTGCAACTGCTGGAGGAAAAGCTGCAGGAGGCAGTCAACCGGGACGTGCCGACGACCGAGGAACAGGTGCACGCGCGCCATATCCTGATCGCGGTGCGCACCCCACAGCCGACCCCGACGCCGGCGCCGATCGACAGCGCGGAGCCGACGCCGACGCCCATTCCTACGCCGGAGCCGCGCACCGAGGAACAGGCGCTCGAGTTGGCGAACACGCTGGTCGCGCGCCTGCGCGCGGGCGAGGACTTCGCGGCCCTGGCGGCGGAGTTCTCAGACGATCCGGGGAGCAAAGACGGCGGCGGCGATCTGGGCTGGTTCGGCAAGGGGCGGATGGTGCCCGAATTCGAGGCGGCGGCGTTCTCCCAGGAGCCGGGACAGATCGGCGATCCGGTCAAGACGGTTTACGGCTACCACATCATCCAGGTGCTCGCCAAAGACTCCGCGCGCCCGATCGACGAGGCCACGCTGCGGCAGCGGCAGGCTGAGGCGTATCGTAAGCTGCTCGATGAGCAGAAGGCGACACTCAAGGTGGAGGAGTTCTGGAGCGCCGACAAGTTGCCGCCGACTGCGACGCCACAGTTCTTCCCACAGGGATAATAGCACGCTGAGATGCTCAGGCTCTCGGAGTCTCTTCTCCAGCGCTCGCCAGTCTGTCAGCGCAGCCCTACTCGACCAGCGGTGCGCCGATCGAGTAGGCCCGTGCCGGGTGAGCGGCGCGCTGGGAGTGATCCGATAGG
>FWPU01002736.1_pt1 | contig 47138 bp, 44 predicted proteins | sample 2228361 | NCBI WGS metagenome assembly FWPU01 (sample SAMEA103939777, study PRJEB20133) | metagenome
CACCTTGCCCATCGAATATGGCTAGCGGCTCCAGGCCGGCTGTCCGCCTGCGCGGACAGAGGCGTCTACGCAGGTAGACGCCCGGCTGAAAGCCCCCAAAGGTGCGACTCGAGCTCAAGTTAGCGCCTATGCGCCCCCGCCCCCACCGGCGTCTATATAGCCCAAAGTGCTTTTTGCGTGAGTAGCGCAACTCCTGCGGAGTTGCGCTACTTGATTTAGGTTCTGCTATCACCGCACTTTTTTTCTCCCGGCCAAACGATGGCCCGGCCCACCTAGCGGCTGATCAGCGGCAGGTAGACGATGTAGGTTCTCGGCCCATCAGCAACAGCCCAGACCGGCCCGTAAAAGGCCGAGCGACCATAGACGTCCACCGCCTCCAGCCGGTAGTAGTAGGTGACGCCGGCTTTCACCTGTTCGTCCATCCAGGTATAGACGGCGCCAAGCGGCGAACCGGGCGCCTGGCTGGGGATGAGAGATGCATTCAGGAGAGCATAGGAACCACCGGGGGCATCGCGGCGATGCAGGTAAAAGCCCAGGTTGTCGCTCTCGCTGGCGGTCTGCCAGCCCACGGCGATGCCCCGGCCGCCAGCCTCAGCCGTGAAGGAGAGCAGGCCAACTGCCGTGGGGCTGACCTCATGATTGGTGACCGAAGGGTTGCCACAGGTGTCGGCGGCGGCAACCCCCACCTGCCGCAGGGAATAGGTGGTGGGCGGCGCCCCATCGGTCCCGTAGAGGGCGATCTCCCGGATGCGGGCATAATCGCTCCCCTCCCAACCGGTGACCGTCACCCGAGCGTAGCGCAGCAAAACAGCCGGTTCAAACCGGTAGGTAACCGCGCCATGCACCGTGTTGGGCGGAACGATTGTCGCCCAGTCTGTGCCATTCGCCGAGGACTCGACATAGTAGCTATACTCCTGCCATGAGAATTCATCCCAGAAGTGGATTGTCAGCTCATCCACCTGCCTGCTCTCGCCCAAATCCACCTGGATCCAGACCGGTGCGTCGTAGGCGGAATCCCAGTAAGTATCCGGGAGACCGTCTATGGCGTGCGCGGCCGGATGGTGCGGATCTTGGTGCTCAGCCTCCGCTGTCAGATCGTAAGGGTGGCGGATGGTGAGGGTGGCGGGCAGGCGGGCTTCCCACTCGTTCGTGCCGGTGGGTTCGGCCACGGTATGCCGGTAGATCTCCTCATCGCCGGCAACATACCGGGCGGCCACGTAGGGCCGCCCGTTCCACACGCTTTCATCGGAACGGACGATAAAGACCCTATTCCCTCCCTCACCGCTTCCCTCCTCCACTGTCAAGGTCGGCGCCGTGGCGTCGCTATAGCCGGCCACTGCCTGCAGGGCCTCCTGGGCCGTGGCATAGACAAACGGCACAGTGTAGGTTGTAGAGGCGGTGCCGAGCATGGCGTGTGCATCATCAACTAGATTGTCCATAGCGACGCTATTGTGCGTAAAATAGCAGTAGATGACCGGCCCCCCCCCTGTCGCAGCCTCAGCAAAGGCGGAGTTGATGTTGCCCTCGAGCGGCTCGCCATCGCAGCGGGCGATCCAGTGGGCCATGTTCCCTGGCACCTGGTAGTCCGATGACGACGGATGATAGGGGACCCAGCTCGTCGGAGCCCTCTCCCAGGACTCCCACCCCGGCGCACTGCTGTAATCACCAGGGAACCACTGCTCGATCCAGGCCTGCGACTGGTTGCTGGACCACAGCCAGCCGCTGCGGAAGGAGGCGGGGAAGAAGCCGGCCTTGAGGATCATGGCATCCAGGGCCTCGTTGTGGGACTCGTAGCCGGTCAGGTTCGTCGTCCAGAGCCACTTTTCTCCATTCCAATGCATAAAGTGATGGTGGTAGGCGATCTCGTCGCCATGGGCTGCGATTTCGGTGCCCCAGTGGTCGAGGAGCTGGTTGTAGATCGTCAAATAGTCGGCCGGGGTGCCGCCGGCAAGTTGACCCTGGTTGACAAAATTGTCCATCTCTACGAACCAGGTCATCTTGAAGGGGTGGCCGAGGCTATCGGTGTGGCCGTTGCGGAACGCTGCGTCCATCACGTGTGAGATTTGCCCCCCCGGCTGAAAGCTGGCAACGCTGATCACCGGGGGATAAACACCCTCGGGGTGGTCGTCATCGGCCTCGGTGTCCACGGCGATGACGACGTACACCCGAGGTTCTGTCTGGCCGTGGGCGGGGAGCGGCAGGGCAGCCACAGCTCCCGCGATCAGGCCGACCATCATGGCCAGCAGCAAAACCTGTCTTCCCCGCATCTTTTTTCTCCTGATCTTAACAGACTTGAGCAACCCAAGGCTCAATTCCTCCTCTCCCCCCGGTCTACCCTCTGACGCAAAGCCCCGCAGGGACAGACCATCGTCTGCCCTGCGAGGCGAGTTCTCCCCCGCCACCCCATACCATCCCGTGGTCCAGGGTCGGGATGGCGATGTTATCTGCCCTCAAGCTTGAGCATAACCGCCACCGTTTTGGCCAGGATAGAAAGCTCCAAATACAGGCTCTGGCGCTTGATGTAGTAGAGGTCATATTGCAGTTTGACGAGGGCATCCTCGACGCTGCTGCCATAGCGATAGCGCACCTGGGCCCAGCCGGTGATGCCCGGCCGCACAGCGTGACGCGCCTGATAGAACGGCACCTGCCTGGAGAGCATCGCCACGAACTCGGGGCGTTCAGGGCGGGGGCCGATCAGGCTCATCTCCCCCTTGAGAACGTTCAGGAACTGGGGAAGCTCATCCAGGCGGGTTTTGCGCAGAATCCGCCCCACCGGCGTGATCCGGTCGTCGTTCTCACCGGCCCACACGGCGCCGTTCTTTTCGGCAAAGGGGATCATGGAGCGAAACTTGTAGGCCACGAATACCTTTCCCCCCTTGCCCACTCGCTTCTGACGGTAAAAGAGAGGGCCGGGGCAAAAGATGGCATTGGCCAGGGCGATCCACGGCGCGATCAGGACCAATGCGACCAGGCCACAGACGCCGGCTACCAGATCCATCAGCCGTTTGAGGGCAAAAAAGATGTGCCGTGTCGGCGAATCGGGGGCAGGCATAACCACGCTCAGATCGCGCCCGGCGTGCTCCACCAGGACCTTACCGGTCAGCCGCTCATACAGGCTGGTCATTTGCTCAATGGCCACACCCCGTTCCCGACAATCCAGCAGGACCTGAAAGAGCTCAGGGTGAATCTGAGCAGGGTGGCTGATAGCGACGACCAGGAGATCGATCTTTTTTTCCTGCACCAGGCGGAGCAGGTCATGTCGGTTCCCCAGCACCGGCGAGCCAACCTTGGCCGGATCGTCATCCACAAACCCGACCAGGCGGTATCCTGACCCGGCGTATGGATTGCCGCGCTGCGGGGTAGAGGCCAGCACCTGGGCGATCTCGCTCCCTGACTGGCCCGCCCCGACGACAAGAAGGCGCTGCTGAAAAGTGGGCTGGCTAAAGATCACGGCATAGATCACCCGCCAGCAGGGCACGCCGACAACAGCCAACCCCACGAAGAGAAGAGAAGACAGGCGAGAAGACAGGAGATAGGGCGTATAGAATGGGATGATCAGGTAGCTCAGGGCAGCGAAAAGCGCCGCACCGGCAGCACTCCAGGCGCTCTGGCTCGCGTCGGCGGTACGGGGGACGTCGTAGCAATCAAAGAAAGCAGCCCACACGACCCAGACGGCAACGAGCAGGGCGAAATAGTGAGGTGCCTGTACAAAGACCTCCCACGAAAAGCCAGGGTTGCCGCGCACCATCATGGTGAGCAACAAGGCGACATTCAAGACGAACAGGTCAACTACCGCCAGCACGACCCGCCGCTCAGCGATGGTGAGGGACAGCCGGGGCAGTGAAAAGCGCGGGCGGCTCCGGGGCAAAGAAACCACCGTCGTCGGTTCAACAACAGGCATCAGTAACCTGCTAGATAGACCGATATCGCTCATACTCTAACCACTCCCTGTCGCTTTGGCTTCATCCATTTAGTTTTCTCCACCGGGACCCACACCCGATGAGCCACCATATCCTCAGGCCCACCCGGGCAGCAGTGCATACTGAACTGAGGGTGCATAGTTATCATAGGCGATAAAGGTTAAAGCTTCGTAAATTCCGGGTTTGATCAAGGTTATGGAAAAGGTTAAGATAGGTTACGGCTGAAACCTCCCCTCTCCCCAAAAAGTTGAAAGGCACCTGGCCCTAACCCGCTGTGAGGGCAGTTTTGACGAAATGATGTGGCTGTGATATACTCACACCGCCTATCCAACGACAGGGAGGAGAACCTTTCTATGTCAGAAGGAAAAAAAATGAAAAAAATCCTCGTAACCGGTGCAGTTGGTCAAATCGGGTCAGAATTGACGGTCGAGCTGCGCCGGCGTTATGGGGCAGAGAATGTGGTGGCCGCCGGGCACAGGACGAAACCGAGCGCCGTTCTGTGCGAGAGCGGCCCTTTTGAATTTATTGACGTCACCAACCGCGCAGCCCTGGAAGCGGTGATTGAAAAATACCAGATTGACACCATCTACCACATGGCTGCCATCCTGTCGGCGGTCGGGGAGCAAAAACCGCACCTGTGCTGGGACGTGAACATCAACGGCCTGTACAACGTCCTGGAGATAGCGCGGGAGCGGGGGTTGAGCCGGGTGTTCTGCCCCAGCTCGATCGCCGCTTTCGGCCCAGAGACACCCCGTGACCAAACGCCCCAGGAAACCATCCTGCGCCCCACGACGATGTATGGCCTCACCAAGGTCACCGGCGAACTGCTGGGCAACTATTACGTGCGGCGGTTTGGGGTTGATGTGCGCGGAGTGCGCTATCCAGGCATCATCAGCGCCGAAACGCTGCCAGGGGGCGGCACCACCGACTATGCCGTCGCCATCTTTTATGAAGCGGTGGCCCACAAACGCTACACCTGTTTTGTGCGAGAAGACACCGTCCTGCCGATGATGTACATGCCCGATTGCATCAAGGCCACCATAGACCTGATGGAAGCCGATTTTTCGCGGCTCAAGCACCACGCTGACTTTAACCTGGCAGCGATGAGCTTTTCAGCAGGCGAGCTGGCGGCTGAAATCCGGAAGCACATCCCCGAGTTTGAAATAACCTACGAGCCGGACTTTCGGCAAGCGATCGCCGATTCGTGGCCGCGATCCATTGACGACAGCGCCGCCCGCCAGGAGTGGGGCTGGCAGCCCAGCTACGACCTGCCGGCTATGGTGGCCGACATGCTGGACAAGCTGACCAGGCGTCACGCCGAAGGCCGGCTGTATCCGGGCGACCAGACAGCCTGCGGCTAGAATAAAAGTAGGGACCCTATGGCCGAGGCTCTGCACGAAAAGTATGTGCCGATCCTGCAGTTCGCCAGGCGGGAACAGTTCTACCCCATGGCCGTGGACGAGTTCATCGGCTATTGCACCCTCCGTCAAAAGGGGTCTCCTGTCCCACTCGCCGAACAGGGGCAGATCTCACCTTCCACACTGGCACACGCCTACCGCCATCGGGCCGATGTCTACCTCCAGTCGGTGCCGCCCTCCCTGGCCGATCAGGACGTGATCGCCCGTTGGAGCACAGACATCCTCAACGCACTGGGCGCCATATCGTACAAGGCGACGCACTGGCAAGAGGAACTGGCCCAGATGGCCTATCGCTGGCTCAGCGCCAAGACCCAGAAAGCGACCAAACTGTTTTGGTGGAACGACATAGTGATGGGCTTGCTGGCCCAGGGCAAACGCTCCGGCCACGACCTGCCGCGCCTGAACCTGCCACCCGAAATCCAACAAGTCGCCGCCGAAAACTATGCCCGCAGCCAGCCCAGCCGGCCAAATTATACCTACTACTACCGCATCACCCGCGACCACGACTACCTGTGCCTGCAGTACTGGTTCTTCTATGGCTATAACGATTGGGCCACCTCCTTTGGCGGCATGAACGACCATGAAGGCGACTGGGAAGGGGTGTACCTCTTTTTCCGTCTGGATTCTGCCGGCAATCCCCAGGAGCCGCCAGCCTACCTGACCTACGTGGGCCACCACTCGCGCCTGACCAAACCGTGGAAACACCCCGACGTGACCCTGGACGGCAACCATCCGGTCGCCTACGTAGCCGCTGGCTCTCATGCCACCTATCCGGAGCGCAAAGAGTATGACCTGATCAAGATCTACAACCTGATAGACCACGCCACGGGCGACGGGCTGGCCATCAAGCCGTCTGACTGGCAGCGGCGGATCGATCTGAACACCGAACCCTGGACCTCCACCTTTCTGGGATCGTGGGGCACCCGCTACTGGCTGCCGCCATCGTGGGCCGACAAGGTTTTAGGCGATTTAAGAAAAAAGGCCGCAGAGATCGGCCTGCCGGGGGTCAGTGCCCCCCGAGGGCCGCGCTATGCCGACGACGGGACGATCCGCCCCAACTGGATCGGCGCGGTAGACTGGGCCGGGATCCTCGACCTGGAAAAGTAGTGATTGCATTGGCTATAGCTTGAAGAAAGGAGTAGAGATGACGGACAAGTTTGACTTTATTCGACAAGATGTCACCAATCTAAAAGAATCGGGCCTGTTCATCAACCTGCGGGTGATGGGCTCGCCGGCCGATGCCTGGATGATCGTAGATGGCCGGCGCGTGCTCAACTTTTGCACAAACAACTATTTGGGCCTGGCCAACCACCCCAGAATGAAAGAGGCTGCGAAAAGGGCCATTGAAGAATGGGGGGTAGGGCCGGCGGCGGTGCGCTCCATCGCCGGGACCCAGGCGTTGCACATTCAACTGGAGAAGCGCCTGGCCGAATTCAAGGGCGTGGAGGATGCGCTCTATGTCCAGAGCGGTTTCTGCGCCAACCAGGCAGCCATCCCCCCACTGGTGGGAGTGGACAAGGCCACCGGTGCCCAGGACGTCATCTTTTCCGACAGGCTGAATCACGCCAGCATCATTGATGGTGCGCGGCTGTCGGGGGCTAAAATCATCGTCTATGAACACTGCGACGCCCGTGACGCCGAGCGGGTGATCAAGGAGAACCTGCCCAAGTTTCGGCGTGGCCTGCTGGTAACCGATGGCGTGTTTAGCATGGACGGGGATATTGCCCCGCTGGACCAACTGTACGAAGTGGCCGAAAAGTATGGGGTGATGACGATGGTGGACGACGCCCACGGCGAAGGGGTGCTGGGGGGCGGCAAAGGCATCGTGCACCACTTTGGCCTGCAGGGCAAATTCGACGTAGAGATCGGCACGCTGAGCAAAGCCTTTGGCGTGGTGGGTGGCGTCATCGCCGGGAAAAAGGTGGTGGTGGACTATTTGCGGCAGAAGGCGCGGCCCTTCCTCTTCTCCAGCGCGGTGACCCCCGCCGATACGGCAGCCTGCCTGGCAGCGGTGGACCTGCTGGAAGAAAGCTCCGAGCTGGTAGACAGGTTGTGGGCCAACACCGAGTATTTCAAAAAGGGCATGGTCGAACTGGGCTTCGACATCGGCCGATCTCAAACCCCCATCGTCCCGGTGATGTTGGGAGAGGCGCCGCTGGCCAAAGAGTTCTCGCAAAAACTCTTTGAAAACGGCGTTTTTGCCATGTCCATCGGTTTTCCCACTGTGCCCCGTGGTCAGGCTCGCATCCGGGTGATGAACACCGCCGCCCACAGCCGTGAGGACCTGGACAAAGGGCTGGAGGCGTTCGAGAAGGTCGGGCGCGAGCTGGGTGTGATCTAGAAAATTGGCCAATGGCCCATTTGCTCGCTATCTAGCATGGGCCAGGCGCTTCTGTTGACCGGGCGGCCGGGCGTGGGCAAAACCACGGTCATCCGCGAGGTCGTCGCCCGGCTGGGAAAGGCGGCCGGCGGTTTCTACTCCGAAGAGGTGCGAGAGCAGGGACAGCGGATCGGCTTTCGGCTGGTGGCCTTGGATGGGCCGGTGGGCACCCTGGCCGCTGTGAACATCTCCGGTCCATATCGCGTTGGTAAGTATGGAGTGCATCTCCACGATCTGGAACAGGTGGGGGTCGAAGCCATACGCCGGGCGCTGGCCCAGCCGCACGTAGCCGTGGTAGTGATAGACGAAATCGGCAAGATGGAGCTTTTTTCACCGGCCTTCCGCACGGCGGTGCAGGAGGCGTTGTCTGGCCCGAAACCGCTACTGGCTACCGTAATGGCCGGGCCGCAGCCGTGGGTGGACGCCATCAAGGCACGCCCTGATGTGACCCTGATCGAGGTCACACCTGCCAACCGCCAGGCCCTGCCCGGTCGGATCATCCGTTGGCTGCAGGGGATAGGGTAACCTTGCCCGCTTGACGTCTGGCCATAGTTGTGGTATGATTTGCTCCAGTATGTAAGGCCGGTCACGTACATTGCGTGGCAAATGCTCAGGAGGTGGCTCCAATGAAATGTAAAATGTCAACCTTGTTTATCCTGTTGTTGGTGGCGGCGATAACACTGAGCGGCCTGGCCGGTTGCACCAGGGAACCCAAGCCCCGCCCTACAGAGGTTCCCGAGAAGGGAGAGGTCCTGCCGACCATCGCGCCAGAGACAGTAGCAGAAATAAGCCCGACTCCAGGGCAAACGGTGGTTTCGGTCGTGACGCCGTCACCGACTCCGAGCACCGCACAGCCGGTTGCCACCCCTGGAGCCAGCACAGTTGCCCCCGTCGAACCGACGGCCACCACCGCGCCGGCGCCGGCGGAGGTACCGACGGCCGAACCACCCACCAGCACAGAAGGGGGTGTGGTCTGGCATACCGTCCAACGGGGTGAAACCCTGTCCTCCATCGCCCGGGCTTATGGCACCACCTGGCAAGCCATCGCCCGGGCAAACAGCCTGGTCAACCCCGACCAGATCTATGTGGGGCAAAAGCTCAAGGTGCCCAAGGGCACAGGGGGCACGGGGGGAACAACCCCCGGCTGCCGCATCCGCCACATAGTCCGGTCGGGCGAATGGGTGTGGCAGATCGCGCGGAATTATGGGGTGTCGCCCTATGACATCCTGGCGGCGAACGGCCTGACAATCAGCGCCGCGAATACCATCTATCCCGGACAGGTGTTGTGCATCCCCTGATCTAGAGGCAACGAAGCCAAAAAGAAAAACCACCAAGGGCGCGAAGGAGAGATTCTGGCTCAACAAGCCGGGATCTAAAAAGTGGTAACAGAACCAGGCCAGAACTTGCTACAAGAAGGAGAACGACGCATGCCATTGTTGGAAGTCAAGAACCTCAAGACGCAATTTTTCACCCAAGATGGCATCGTCCACGCTGTCAACGGTGTTTCCTTTCACGTAGAAGAAGGGGAGACCTTGGGCATCGTGGGCGAGAGTGGGTGTGGCAAAAGCGTCAGTGTCCTGTCGGTCATGCGCCTGATCCCTCAGCCGCCGGGCAAGATCGTCGGCGGCGAGGTGCTCTTTGACGGGCATGACCTGCTCAAAGTGAGCGATGATGAGATCCGACAGGTGCGGGGCAACAAGATCGCCATGATCTTTCAGGACCCGATGACTTCTCTCAACCCGGTGCTGACCATCGGACGGCAGATCGGCGAAGCGTTGGAGCTGCACCTGGGCATGAACCGGCAAGAAGCCCGCAAGCGCACGGCGGAGCTGCTTTCTATGGTGGGCATTCCCCAGGCCGAGGATCGGCTGGACGACTACCCCCACCAGTTCTCAGGGGGGATGCGCCAGCGAGCCATGATCGCCATGGCCCTGGCCTGCAACCCCCGGTTGCTCATCGCCGATGAGCCAACCACCGCCCTGGACGTGACCATTCAGGCCCAGATCGTAGATCTGGTAAAGAGGTTGCGGGACGAAATCGGCATGGCGATTATCTGGATCACCCACGACCTGGGGGTGGTCGCCGGTATTGCTAACCGGATGATGGTCATGTATGCCGGTTTTGTGGTAGAAGAGGCATCGGTCAAGGAGATCTATGCCAACCCGCGCCATCCCTACACCCTGGGGCTCCTGGGATCCCTGCCCAGGCTGGACGAGGTTCGCAGAGAAAAGCTGACCTCCATCGAAGGCCTTCCTCCTGACCTGATCTCCCTGCCCCAAGGATGTCCCTTTGAGCCGCGCTGTGTTTATGCCATTGACCAATGCCGAGAGGAACGGCCCGAGTTGGAGCCGGTAGGCCCCAGGCACCGCATTGCCTGTTGGGTGGATATTACCCAGGCTGTTTAGCTGAGGCGTGGGGTGGCCTGCACTCAAGAAAGGCTCTCCCGGACTGAACAGTTTCTCTGTCACCCACGTTTTATCCAGCAGAGGAGTTGGAGCACGAATGACACAAAACGGCGTTCTCATTCAGGTTCGCGGCCTAAAGATGCACTTCCCGATCACGCAAGGTATTATCATCCAGCGCAAAGTGGGTGCCATCAAAGCAGTGGATGGCATCTCATTCGACATCATGCGCGGTGAGACCCTTGGCCTGGTGGGCGAATCAGGCTGCGGCAAGTCCACGACCGGCCGGGCGATCTTGCAGCTCTACCGCCCGACGGCTGGGGATGTGTTCTTTGAAGGCGAAAACCTCACGAAACTCAAGGGGGAGCCGTTGCGCCGGATGCGCCGCCGGATGCAGATGATCTTCCAGGACCCTTACGCCTCCCTCAACCCACGTATGACCGTGGGCGACATCATCGGTGAACCGCTTCTGGTGCACAACCTGGCCGGTAGCAAGGAGCGCCGGGAGCGGGTCCAGGAGCTGCTGCGCGTGGTGGGCCTGAACCCCTATTTTGTGAACCGCTATCCCCACGAATTTTCGGGAGGGCAGCGGCAGCGCATCGGCGTCGCCCGGGCGCTGGCCGTCAACCCTGACTTTATCATCTGTGATGAGCCGATCTCGGCACTGGACGTTTCGATTCAGGCCCAGATCATCAACCTGTTAGAGGACCTTCAGGCAGAATTTCACCTGACCTATCTTTTCATCGCCCACGACCTGTCGGTGGTACGGCACATCTCTGACCGGGTAGCGGTCATGTACCTGGGCAAGATCGTGGAACTGACCACTCGTACAGAGCTGTATGACAACCCGCTCCACCCTTACACTCAGGCGCTCCTGTCGGCAGTGCCGATCCCCGACCCGGTGGTCGAAGAGAAACGGAAGCGGATTATCTTGGAGGGAGACGTGCCCAGCCCGGCCAATCCGCCCCTCGGCTGCAATTTCTGCACCCGCTGTCCGGTGGTGATGGATATTTGCCGGGAACAAGAGCCCGACTTTGTGGATGTGGGTGGCGGGCATTGGGTAGCCTGTTTTCGGGTTCCACCCGCGAGTTAAGCCTACGACCGCAACGCCAATGACGTACCAGGCAGCATAGAATTGGCCCATAGAGAGCTGTGCTTCTGTGGAGAAAATGGAAAGGAGGTGAGGCAGCGGGTTCGATCTTGGTGGCAGGATTCCCGCGCCTGGAATTGGTCCGGCTGACAGAAAATTTAGAAAAGGAGGAGACAATGTTTTCTAAAAAATTAGCGATCCTTGCGGTTCTGGTGATGATCGCGTCGGTCGTGTTGGCGGCATGCGGGCCTACACCGACGCCCCAAGTGATCATTCAGACCGTCCCGGTCGAGGTCACTAAGGTCATCGAGGTAGCAGGCACGCCCCAGACCATCGTTGAGACGGTTCAGGTCGAAGTGACCGTTCCGCCCTCTCCTACACCGGTCCCCAGCGAGGCCAAGTTTGTAGCGCCCCGCCCCGACACCTACACCTTTGTCACCTTTGGTGATATTGACACACTGGACCCCAACCTGTGCTACGACACCGCCAGCGCCGCCGTGATCATGAACGTCATGGAAGGGTTGCTCTTCTTCAACCGCGAGAACATGACCGAGTATGTGCCCTTGCTGGCCACCGAAATCCCCTCGTTGGAGAACGGCGGCATCTCGGCTGACGGCAAGACCTACACCTTCCACATCCGCCAGGGCGTCAAGTTCCACAACGGCAATGACCTGACCCCCAGCGACTTTGAATACACCTTTGAGCGTGGCCTGTTGCAGTCCAGCCCCGACGGTCCCCAGTGGCTGCTGATCGAGCCGATCATGGGCTATGCCTCGGGGGACATCACCGAAGAGATCGCCGAGGGGGAGTATGCCGGTGATCCCGATGGGCTGAAGGCCAACGCCAAGCCGGAGGAACTGATAGCGGTGTGCGAGAAGGTCAAAGCCGCCATCGAGGCCGACGACGAGAACTGGACGTTGACCTTCCACCTGGCCCAGCCGTGGGGCCCCTTCCTGGCCACCCTGGCCCAGTCGTGGGGCTCGGCCATGGATAAGGAATGGGCGATCGAAAATGGCGCCTGGGACGGGTCGTGCGAAACCTGGGTTGACCACTACTCGCTAACCTCAGAGAACAGCCCCCTGTCAACGATCATCAACGGCACCGGCCCCTACAAGCTGGAGAGTTGGACCCCGAGCGAGGGCTGGGTCCTGGTCGCCAACGAGAACTACTGGCGCCAGCCTGGCGACGAGATATGGCCCGGCGGCCCCAGCGGCCCGCCCCGGATCAAGCGCGTGGTCGAAAGGCTGGTGGATGAGTGGGGCACCCGCTTTGCTATCCTCCTGGCAGGGGATGCCGAGACTGTAACTGTGCCGGCAGCCAACCGGCCCCAGGTGGACGAGTATGTGGGGGAAATCTGCGACTACCTGACCAATGAATGCAAGCCCACCGAAAAGCCTGATGCGCCGTTGCGCAAGTGGCCTGGCCTGCCCAGCGTGAGCCGCACCAACGTCTTTATGAACTTTGACCTGAGCCAAGAAACGGGCACCAACCCCTACATCGGCAGCGGCCAGTTGGACGGCAACGGCATCCCACCTGACTTTTTCCAGGACATCCACGTGCGCAGGGCCTTTAACTACTGCTTCGACTATGATGCCTTTATTCAGGACGCGCAGAACGGCGAGGGGATCCGCAACAATGGCCCGATCATCGTCGGCATGCTGGGCTACAACCCGGATGGCCCGATGTACGAGTTCGACCTGGACAAGTGCAAGGAAGAGATGGCCCAGGCCTGGGACGGCAAGGTGGCCGAGGTCGGCTTCCGTGTGCAAATGGCCTACAACACCGGCAACGTGGCACGCCAGACCGCCTGCGCCATCCTGCAGTCCAGCTTCCGCTCGATCAACGACAAGTACCAGATCGAATGCTTGGGCTTGCCGTGGCCGACCATGCTACGCGCCTTCCGCGCCGGCCAGTTGCCCTTGACCGCCAGCGGCTGGATCGAGGACATCCACGACCCGCACAACTGGGTGCAACCGTTCACAGTCGGCACCTACGCCGGGCGGCAGAGACTGCCTGCGGATCTGAAGGCTCAGTTCCAAGAGCTGGTCACCGCCGGCGTGATGGCCTCTGATCCAAAGCAGCGCGAACAGATCTACTTCCAGCTCCAGAAACTGTTCCACGAGTCGGCCATCCAGATCACCCTGTCGCAGGAGGCAGGCGCTCGCTATGAGCATCGGTGGGTGCAGGACTGGTACTACAACCCGATCCTGTTCGCCGGCTACTACTATGCCTATTCTCTGGCCACCGAATAACCGGCCGGACTGGCTTTCTTTCCGGCGGGGGCAAGTTGCCTCCGCCGGAAACCTTCCCGGCCTGAGGTAAAGAGTATGACCGCATATATCATCCGTCGGTTGCTACAACTGCCGATCACGGCCTTTGGCGTGACGGTGCTGGTCTTTCTCATGACCATGACCCTCGACCCGGTGGAGCGTTCGGCGCTGTATGTCCGGGACATTCCCCATACCCCAGGGGCGCTGGATGCCATCATCCGGCGCTACGGGCTGGATGAGCCGGTCCATGTGCAATACTGGCGTTGGCTCGTTGGCCGCATAGACTCTCAGACAGGAGAGAGGGTGGGTGGCATCCTGCGCGGCGACTTTGGCTACTCCCGCACCGGCCGCCTGCCTGTCAAAGAGCTGCTCCTGAGCCGCCTGCCCGTCTCGGTAGAGCTGGCGTTGTGGGCCGGAACGCCGATCATCCTTGGCGGTGTCTGGCTGGGGATCATTGCCGCTAAAAACCACAACAAGCCCATTGACCAGGGGGCGCGCGTGTTCAGCATCATCGGCTGGTCCTTCCCTACCTTTGTTTTTGCACTCCTGGTCCTGATGATCTTTTATGCCAAGTTAAGATGGTTCCCACCCGGCCGCCTCTCCGACTGGGCCACGCAGGTCGTTATGTCGCCCTCTTTTCATCGCTATACCTACATGAACACCTTCGACGCCCTGCTCAACCTGCGGTTGGACATCTTTTGGGACGCGCTGCGGCACCTGGTGTTGCCGATCGTCACTCTGTGCTATGTCGAATGGGCGATGCTGTTGCGCCTGACCCGCTCCTCCATGCTCGAAGCGTTGCGCCAGGACTATGTGACCACCGCCCGGGCCAAGGGGCTGGCCGAGAGAACAGTGACCAACCGCCATGCGTTGCCCAACGCGCTCATCCCGGTCGTTACCGTCGCCGGGTTGACGATCGTCGGCCTAATCGGTGGAGTGGTGATCACCGAGACGATCTTTGACCTGCCCGGTATGGGATCGGCGGCAGCGCGCGCGGCCCAGAGCCTGGACCTGTTGACGGTGGTCAGCTTTACCCTGTTCGGTGCGGTAGTGCTGATGATAGCCAATCTGGTGATTGACGTGCTGTATGCCTTCCTGGACCCCCGCGTCCGCTTGAGTTGAGGTGTGCCGGCACGTCGTGGATCAGCTTGAACGGATGAGGTGCTGAATGGCAACAGAAACAATTGCTGGTCGCCGAGTTCCTGGACGACGAACGATCACCCGCGACGACGTGGCAGCCTGGACCTTGCCAGAGGTGACCGGGCTTCGAAAGCTGTTGGGGCCGGAGTGGTATCGCCTGCTCCACGGCCTGTTCACCAATCCCCTCTCGGTGGCCGGCCTGTTCATCGTTACCTTCTTTATCTTGATGGCCATCTTTGCCCCCGTGCTGGCCCCTCCTCTGAAAGTGGCCAGGGACCCATATCTTATCCCCCGCGACGGATTTGGCCCCGAACCCAAACCCCCCGGCACGGTGTGGGCCAAGAACGCGCCCGAGGTCCCGTCCTGGTATCGGCTACTGACCGGTAAGGACCACTGGGTCCATCTGATGGGCACCACCTCCGGTCAGTTCGATATCTGGTACGGCGTTGTCTGGGGATCGCGCACGGCCCTGTTTGCCGGGATCGTGGTAACCTTTACCACCGTAGCCATTGGCCTGATCATAGGTTCCCTGTCCGCCTTTTATGGGGGATGGCTGGATGACGTGCTGATGCGCATCACCGAGATCTTTATGGCCTTTCCTTTTCTGTTGGCCGCCCTTACCCTGTCGTCAATCCTGGTCCCCAAGTTCGGTCGGAGCATCTGGCCCCCTACTATCGCCCTGATCGTCTTTGGCTGGACACGCTACGCCCGGGTAGTGCGCGGAGACATCCTGTCGGCTAAGGAGCGGGATTACGTCCTGGCTGGCCGCGTGATCGGGGCCAAAGACAGCCGGTTGATCATCCGCCATATCCTGCCCAACGTCATCTATCCCATCCTGGTGCTGGCCTCTTTCCGTCTGGGGGACGCGGTCCTCTCCTTTGCAGCCCTGAGCTTTCTGGGAGTTGGTACCGACATCGGCTATGCCGACTGGGGGCAGATCATCAGCTTTGCCCGCGACTGGATCCTGAGCCTGGATACCCACTGGTACATCATCGTCTTTCCCGGTACAGCCTTGATCATCTTTGGCCTGGGCTGGAACCTGATCGGCGACGCCATGCGCGACATCCTGGACCCGAGGTTGCGCAGCGTCCGGGGATAGCCTATGGCCGTTCCCGATCCAGATGCCATCCGGCGGCATCTCTATTTGCGGCTGGGCCTGCTCGACGGCCTGCTGTCTGGCCTGGCATTGGCGTTAGGAGTATGGGCTCTTGACGCCATTTTTCTGGGCCTTAGCCACGTAAGGCTGGTCTATCCCTCTTTGTTTGCAGGAGGCCTGGCCCTGGTGTTGCTAGGGGGGCTGGCAGGCTGGCTGGCAGCTCGGGCCGGCCGCGCCTGGGCCAGCGCCCTAATCTGGCTGATCGCCGGCAGCCTCATGACCATGGTGATCGGACATACACCCTACGAGGGCCGCACCCTGACCTTATGGCTGGCCGATCACCGCTCGTGGGGCCTGCCCATTTATCCCTTTAGTGAAGCGGCCGCGACCGGTATGGTAATGTCCGGCTTTTTCATCCTGCTGCTTCTGGGGATCCTGGGCTTCCTTCAGCCATACCGTTTCGAAGGGATCAGCGGTGAGACCGATGAAAAGGGTCGTCCCCAGGGGCATGGCTGCTTCTTGCTGCTGCTGCCCTTGCCGTTGCTTGTGGCCGTTGGCTTTCTGACCGACAACATGGTAAACAAACCCCTGCGGGTAGCCCCCCAACTGGTCCACGAGGCAATCCGCACCGGCCGCACCTATCCCGGCAACCTGTTCGACCTCAGCCTGGAAACAGGGCTCAACTACAACGCCATTTCGGCCGTGCGCGACCAGATGAGCGAAAAGTACGACCTGTCTATTGGCACGGCGGATCTGAGCGTTGCCGATACCGTGCTGGTGATCGCCGACTTTGACAATGGCGCCTGGATCGTCTGCCGGGTCGTGGCCGACCAACTCTCCTTTTGCTACGATGCCAACTTGCCCTACATTCAGGGGTTTCCGGCCCTCATCACCTCTGGCAAACTCCCGCAGGACTGCCCCCGTTGCACCTTCACAGTGGGCGAAGAATTGCGTGCCTGGCTCCAGGCCAGGCGTGAGCTATGGCGTGGATCGCCCCGCGTCACCCGCCTGGCCCGGTGGGGGAGCTACGTGCTGGTGCAGGCTGAATCCCCCGACGGCGGGTATGCGATCGAGTGCCTATTTCAGGGACTCGACCCGGTGCATCTGGAGGAATGCCGGGAAAGGCCCCTTACTGCACAATAGCCAGACGTAGGGCCGGTAACAAACCGGCCCTAGCGCAGCGCCCCCCGCACGATCAGGGCGAGGACCGTGATCAGGATGAGGAAAAAGATGACCTGGACAGCGCGCCCCGGCCGATTGAACCAGCGGGCGACGCCCTCCTCGCTGCGATCAAGGGTGTAGGGCATGATGGCCAGCACCAGCAAGATGAGCAGGGGCGTCAGCACTCCGGCCAGAAAGGGCGGGGCCAGGCGCAACAATTCCTGGATCCAGAGAAAAAACCAGGGAGCGCGCGGTTCTGTGATAACAGCCGTCGGATCGTGAGGCGGACTGAGGGGCGCGGGGGCCACCAGGCTGAGCACAAACAGGCCAGCCAGCGTAAGCAACAGGGCGATCACCTCCTGGCGCACCAATTGCTCGCGGCCGGCCCGAGGTTCTTGGGCCACGTGAGAGATGCCCCCGTCGCGGCGAACGCGAAAAATGTGCCACGTCACCAGGATCGCGGCCACCACCCCCAACCCCAGCACGTGCCAGGTGTAAAAGCGGATCAGAGCCGGCGCCCCAACTTGCCCTCCCCCCACCAGAAGCCGATACAAAAAGCCACCAAGCCAGGGAATCTCACCGACCAGGTTGGTGCCCACCATCAGCGCCCAGGCCGTGTCCTGGTCCCAACGCAATACATAGCCGGTAAAATCGAAAAAGAGGGTCAGAACCAGCAACCCCACGCCGATGAGCCAGTTCAGGCGGCGGCCCTTGTACCCGCCACTGAACACGACACGGGCCATGTGCAGGACCACCGTCCCCACCATGAGCTGCCCGGCCCAAAAGTGCATGTTGCGCAACAGCCAACCGAAAGGGGCCAGGTAGGTGATCTGGCGGATCGTCTCGTGAGCGGCCTCCGGCGTGGGAACGTAAAGAAACATCTCGATCAGGCCGGTGACACCCAAAACAAGAAAAAGCAACAATGAGATGCCGCCCAGGCCAAAGGTATAGGTCCAACGGACCTCGCGGGCAGGAATGGTTGGCGGGTGTAGGTGGTAAAAAAAGTTTGGACGGCGTTTCGACATGGTTTCCTTCTGGGCAGCAATGCGTCGAACGCTTACAGGTTCAAGCGGGCAGCAGGTTCCACGGCTTTGGCCCGGTCAATAAAAAGTTGCCCTCGCTCCTGGTCCCACCATAAGGCCAGGTGGCGCAACGGTTGGGTCGCCGGCCCGGTCTTGGCGCGCCCCTCGCCGTCGAAATGACTGCCGTGGCAGGGGCAAAAGAATCCTCCCCCGTCGGCCGGTTCTACCAGGCAGCCCAGGTGGGTACAAACAGCATCTATGGCATACAGCCCCCTCTCGTCGCGGCCAACATAGACCTGAGCCTCGGCCACATATACTAGAGCACCGGGCGCATAATCCTCTGCCCGGCCAACGGGTAGGATGGTCAAAGTTGTCGTCGGGGGTTGGTAGGAAAGAAAGCGCAATACTTGACCGACGGCGGCGATGACAGCCGTGGCTACAGATCCCTGGGCCAGCCAGATCAGGAATTTACGGCGGTCAACGGTTCTAGTCTCCACAAGTCCTCTGCAAAGGCCAACTCAAATCTGTGCTCTTGGGGTTGCCACGGTTAGTCGGCGTGCCAAAAGCAGGGCTGCCAACGGCAATAGCGTTGCCAGGACCAGATCGCCGCCCTCAACCGAACCTTTGTCTGGCCGGGAACCGGGCAACCTGTCCGGCAGCGGCCGGCCGTTTTCGTGCAACAGAAAGGCGGTCAGCGCCCAATACTCTGTCTCCGAAAGAGCACCGGGTCGCTGGGGTGGATGCTTCTCCTCCAGAAAGGCAAACAGATCCTCGGCGGTCGGAAAGGCATGCAGGACAAAAGGCGAGCCGATCACCGGTGGCACATAGTGCGGCAGGTAAAAGGCATCGGTCTCCGATTTACCGGCGTGGCAGCCGCGCGCCCAGCAGTTACGATGGTCTTCGACCCACACCTGACGCCATTCATCGGTCAAACCCTGCCCCCGGTCGCCGTGACAGGGCATACAGTGAAAGTAGTACAGGCGGCGGCCAATATCCACTGTTGTAGGCGATTCGGGCAGCGGGGGCACGGCCAGGCGGTCCAGACCGGGCTGCGGCGTGGGATCGGGTGGAGAAGGATCCGGCGCAGCCGATACCTGCCCTATGACCACGAGCAAAAGGCTCAGCAGGGCAAAGCCGAGCCTGCCGACCCGCCCGGCCGAACGGTCACCTCTCTTTTTCATCCATCGCTCCCTCTGCCGCTTCTGGGCAGGGTCTTGACAACATCCAGTACAGGATCGCAGCCAGGGATAGCAGGCCGACCAACGCGCCGGCCGCAATCTGCTCCCCGGCGATGGCCGTGTGAGGCGCTTGCGGCAGGTTCGGGATGAGCAGCACTTTGTGGCCATTATCCGGCCCCAGAGGCCTGGACGGCAGGTCCACGCTGTTGGCCTCGGCCAGATAGGCGGTCAGGTTCCAGTATGTTTTATCATCGAACAGGCCGGGGAAGGACCACGGCATGGCGACGCGCAGATACTTGAACAGGTCGGTCGCCGTCCGATAGCCAGACAGCGCCCCCGGCCCGATCACCATCGGTGCCTGCTGGGGGATTTCGAACCCCTCTGGGGGATGGTTGGGCGCATGGCATTTGGACTGCCAGCAGTTCATATCTTCCGGGTCGAGCACGCTGCGCCATTCCTCGGTCAGCCCTTGGCCCCGGTCGCCGTGACAGACCATGCACGACATCCAATACTCGACATGGCCCAGTTCTGTCTGCTTGGGCGGACTGGACAGTTGGGGTTTGGCCAGCCGTTCTTGTGGCGTCATCCCGACGTTCCTGTTGTGGCCAAGAGGCGACTGGGCCATGGCGACCGAAAAGATTGTCAGCACAGCCAGGGCGACGCTCGCCCCGGCCAGAAAAAACCGCCATTGCTTGCTCATCGCTAAAAGTATAGCACTTGTTAAAAAAGAAGGCAACATCTGGAGAGCAATGCGCCAGGGCAACTGAACATTTTTTTGCCTCCTGCGTTTTATCTGGTAGAAAGTGCTAACTCGAACAAGGCGGAACCAGAAGGGGGAATCACTCTCGAGCCCGGTGAACCCTTGGGCCTGTCGGACAGGTCCACAACCATATGTAGTTTGACAGTTACTGCTCAGGCAGGCGGTTGAAACCGCGCCTGAGCGGGCGCTTTGCGCTGGCCGACCGCCTGCGCGGTCGCCGTGGCAGCGTCCACGCAGGTGGACGCCCGGCTGAAAGCTTCCTAGCTGAACGGCAGTGGCCTGGGCAGTTACGTTTGACAAATGCAATTCCATTCTTGACTTTAAAATCAAATTGTGGTACGATGTATATGCTTCGTCCACCAAGAACAAGACCTGAGGCAAGTGGCCATGTTGCTTGCAGGGGCAAGATAGAGGGAGGTGATGAGGCGGGACCATTTCGATAACAGGATCCCCGCGCCTGGTCGTTCGTTTGACACAGTCAAACGTAAAATCCAATCAAGAAAAAGAAGGAGGAGACCATGTTTGCTAGCAAAAAGCTGGCGATCCTTACGGTCCTGGTAATGATCGCCCCTATCGTGTTGGCGGCCTGCGGGCCCACGCCGGAGCCCAGCACGGTCATTCAGACGGTCGTCGTCGAGCAGACCAAGGTTGTGCCGGGCGAGGAAGTTACCGTCGTCCAGACCGTTGAAGTAGAAAAGACGGTTGTCCAGACCCAGGTGGTTGAGGTGACCCCCACGCCTCCCCCGGTGACGCGCAAGGGTGGGTGGGCCGATATGCTCGTCTTCACCTCCATTGACTCTGCCGAGGCTGCAGTGAAGCAGATCCAGGCTGGCCAGATTGACGTCTATGCCTACGGCGTTGCCGACCCGAATGTCTTTGAATCTGTCAAGGCCGACCCGAATCTGAGCTATAGCCAGGGGATGGGGTCCTATACCGAACTCACCTTCAACCCGGTCCTGACCTTCGCCGACGGGCGGCTGAACCCCTTTGGCGATCCCAAGATCCGTGAGGCGATGAACTGGCTGATAGACCGCAACTATCTCGTTCAGGAGATCTATGGCGGCCTCGGCAAACCCAAGCTGTTCTGCCTGAACTCGGCCTTTCCGGACTATGCTCGCCATGTGGACATAGCCCGCGAGTTGGAGGCCGCCTACGCCTATAACCCCGAGAAGGCCAAGGAGGTCATCACCGCCCAGATGGAGGCGAACGGGGCGACGTTGGGGGCAGATGGCAAGTGGCAGTTCAACGGTGCGCCGGTGACGATCGTGATGGTCATCCGCACCGAAGACGAGCGCCGGCAGATAGGCGACTACGTGGCTAACCAGCTTGAAACGATCGGCTTTACCGTAGACCGCCAGTACAAGACCCGCAGTGAAGCCTCGCCGATCTGGGTCCGGAGCAACCCGGCCGACGGTCTGTGGAACATCTACACCGGTGGCTGGATCACCACGGCTATCAGCCGCGACGACGGCAGCAACTTTGCTTTCTTCTACATGCCCTACGACTACCCCATCCCACTGCACCAGGCCTACACGCCATCGCCCGAGTTTGACAAGGTGGGCCTGAAGCTGCGCAACAACGACTTTACCTCGATAGAAGAGCGCACCGAACTGTTCGCGGAAGCGATGAAGTTGTCACTGCAAGACTCGGTGCGTGTCTGGCTGGTAGACCAGATCAGCTTCTCCCCCCAGAACGCCAAACTTGAGGTGGCGTACGACCTGGCCGGTGGAGTCTCGGGTTCGCGCCTGTACCCCTATACCATCCGCTGGCAGGACCAGGAAGGCGGCACCATCCGCATTGCTCAGCCAGGCATTCTGGTTGACCCCTGGAACCCGGTGGCCGGCAGCAACTGGATCTATGACATGATGCCGATCCGGGCGACGGGCGATGTGGCTGTGATGCCCGACCCCTATACCGGCCTGGTTTGGCCCCAGCGGATCGAGTCGGCTGAGGTCTATGTCAAGGAAGGGCTACCTGTCGCCAAGACGCTGGACTGGCTGACGCTAGAATTCGTGCCGAGCATCGAGGTGCCGGGCGACGCCTGGGTTGATTGGGACGCAGAGAACCAGAAGTTCATCACCGCCGCGGAAAAGTTCACCCAGACTCAGACGGCTAACGCCAGGATCGTGGTCACCTATCCCAAGGACCTGTTCCAGACGGTCAAGTGGCACGATGGCAGCCTGCTGTCGGTCAGCGACTTTGTGATGTACATGATCATGCAGTTCGACCGCGGCAAGCCGGAGAGCCCGCTGTATGACGAGGCGGCAGCTTCTACCCTGGAAGCCTTCCTGGCGCACTTCAAGGGGGTCAAGATCCTGTCCACCGACCCGCTGACGATCGAGACATACGACGATACCTTCTATCTGGATGCCGAGCTGATGGTGACGACCTGGTGGCCGAACTATGATTATGGCCAGGCGCCGTGGCACACCATCGCCCTGGGCGCGCTGGCCGATGGGGCGGGTGAGCTGGCCTTTTCGGCTGACAAGGCAGATGCCCAGCAGATCGAGTGGATGAGCTACATCGCCGGGCCCAGCCTGGAGATCCTGAAGAAACACCTGGATGCAAAGGTGGCCAGCCCATCGCTGTACTTTACACCGACACTGGAGGCGTACGTCACAGCCGACGAGGCGGCGACCCGCTGGGCCAACCTGGAAAGGTGGTACAAGCTCCAGGGTCACTTCTGGGTCGGAACCGGCCCCTACTACCTGAACAAGGCCTTCCCGATCGAGCAGACGTTGTCGCTGCTGCGCAACCCCGACTTTGTTGACACAGCCGACAAGTGGAACCGCTTTGGCGCGCCGATGCTGGCTGAAGCCGAGATCGACGGCCCTGGCCAGGTGAAGAGTGGGGAAGAGGCCAAATTCGATGTGTACATCACATTCGAGGATGAACCCTACCCGACCGACAGTCTGGCCGAGGTCAAGTTCCTGCTGTTCGACGCCAAGGGTGCGCTGGTCACGTCTGGGGAAGCCACCGCGGTGGAGGATGGCAAGTGGCAGGTAGTTATCCCCGGTGATGTAACCGGCAAGCTTGAGGCTGGCTCGAACAAGCTCGAGGTGGCGGTTGTCTCGAGTGTGGTGAGCATCCCGACCTTTGTAGCCTACGAGTTTGTCACGGCCCCGTAACACAGGTTGTTGCGGGACGCGGGGTGTAAGAGATAAGGCCCGATGGGGGTGGAAGTGAAGCCGCCCCTATCGGGCCAACCATTATCTGCCTGACTTTCCTCCCTATCGCAGGCCAGGGTGGTTAAAAAAACTTTTGATCTACTGCCGAGGGTACAGAGAGCAAAAAGGGCAACCCCTTTGCAAGTTTTCCAGGCCCCTCAGGAGAGGGAGGGAAGGAAATAATGGAGCCCCCCGCTTCCGCGGGGCTGATGGAGGGATATTATGAGCGAAGCGACCTTGACTGTTGAGCCGAGCGCGGTGCCGGCCAAGAAGAAGGGCACAAGTACCTTTTCGCGTGTGGCGCGGTATACCGGCTTCCGGCTCGTTCTCCTCTTTATCACGGTAGTTATCGGGGTGTACCTGACCGTCCTGATCGCGAACATGGGCGGCTACGTAGACCAGATCCGCCGCGGTGAAATTCGTGAATCGGTGGCTTTGGCCAAAAACGCCGACCCGACCTTCCGGGCACTGCCTGCCGAAGAAAGGATGCGGCAAATCAACGAGGCGATCCGCCTCCAAGAGAAGCGTTTGGGCCTGGACAAGCCATTCCTGGTTCGGAGTTGGGGCTTTCTGACAGATGCGCTGTCGCTGAACCTGGGCCGGGCGCAGCTAATGGCCAGTGCCAGCGGATCGAAAACGGTCAAATTGATCCTGTTGGAGCGATTGCCGGCGACGTTGCTCTTGTGGGGTGCAACCAATGTTGTCCTTTTCTTTGTCGAGGTTTTTATTGCGCTTTCGCTGTCGCGCAAGTATGGAAGCTGGCTCGACAAACTCTTTGTGGCGCTGGCCCCTACCTCCTCGGCTCCCGGCTGGTTTTACGGCATCTTTCTGATCCTGATCTTTGCTGCTCTGCTGCGCATATTGCCCTTTGGCGGGATGGTAGACGCGCCTCCACCCGACCAGGTGCCGCTCTACATCCTCAGTCTGGCCAAACATATGATCCTGCCGGTTTTGGCCATCACCCTTAGCACCATTTTCCTGAGTTCCTACAACTGGCGCACCTTTTTCCTGATCTACTCCAGCGAGGACTATGTGGAGATGGCCAAGGCCAAAGGGTTGACCGGCCGGGACGTTGAGCGACGCTACATTCTGCGACCGACCTTGCCGACGATCATCACCAGTTTTGCCCTGACATTGATCGGGCTCTGGACCGGGGCTCCGATCTTTGAGACGGTGTTCCAGTGGCCCGGACTGGGGCGTACTCTTTACCAGGCGGTGGGCCTGTTTGACACACCGGTGATCGTTGGCTCTACAGTCATTTTCGCCTATCTGCTGGCCATCACCGTCTTTCTCCTGGATTTCTTTTATGCGCTGGTAGACCCCAGGGTAAAGATCGGTGGGGGGAGCGAAGGGAAAGCGGGGTAGAAAGATGCTAAAAACATTCAAGGAGTTAAAACGGTATCCTTCAGCCATTGCCGGGTTGATCATCATCCTGCTCATGGTAGTCCTGTGCGTGTATGCAATTGTTACGATCCCCTACAACGAGGCGATCCGGCTATGGCGGGGTGGGGAGAACATCTGGTACAAGACTCCCAAGCTGGTCCCCCCTGCCTGGGTCAACCTTTTTCGGAAGGCCAAGTTGCCCGATACCCTGATCCTGAACTCAGCAGAGGCCGAGAACCATGGCGGTACCGTTAGCAAAACGGTGACACCGGGCGAACAGGGAACAGGCCAGGTGGCCATCATCTATACTTTCGATTTCCCCTATAGCGCCTTTCCGCAGGAGATGGCGATTTTCTTTGCGCCCCAGTACACGGTCAAGTCACCCCATGTGTCAATCACCTGGCATACGCCCGACGGGCGAGAGATCCGGATAGCGGATTTTTCGGTGAGCAAGGGGCAGGTGTACCGCTTCGCCCAGGATACGAAGCTGAAGCGTCGCCTGGGAGGCATATCCCCGGAACAGGGGCTGTTCATGGCCGATCCCAAAGCGGCCAAGCCGACAATCGTCCAGGGGAAATACGAGCTGCGCATCAATACCATCACCTTTGAAGAGGGCAGCGACTTGGATGCAGAGTTTGTCCTTTATGGCCGGGTCTATGGCATTGCCGGCACCGACCACCTGCGCCGCGATCTGAGGGTGGCGCTGTTGTGGGGAACCCCTGTGGCTCTGTCCTTCGGCCTGATCGCAGCCCTGGGGACGACCATAACAACGATGTGGATTGCCGCCCTCGGCACCTGGTTCGGTGGCTGGGTGGACAGCCTCATCCAACGAATTACAGAAGTGAACATGGTCCTGCCTTTCCTGCCGATTTTGATCATGATCGGCACCTTCTATTCCCGCAGTATCTGGGTGATTCTGGGGGCCACGATCGTTTTGAGCATCTTTGGATCTGGCATCAAGACCTACCGGGCTGTGTTCTTGCAGGTGAAGGAATCGCCCTACATCGAGGCGGCCCGGGCATACGGTGCCGGTAATTGGCGTATCATCTTCCAATATCTGGTACCGCGCATGGTCCCGCTGCTCATCCCGCAGCTCGTGGTCCTGATCCCTAGCTACGTCTTTCTAGAAGCCGGCCTGGCGGTTCTGGGGTTGGGTGACCCGACCCTACCTACCTGGGGCAAAATCATCAACGATGCCCAGGCCAACGGTGCTTTGTACCAGGGGCTCTACTACTGGGTGTTGGAACCCGCCTTCCTGCTGATCCTGGCCGGACTGGCCTTTGCCCTGTTGGGCTTTTCATTGGACCGCATTTTCAATCCGCGCTTGAGGGAAATGTAGACCATGTCTGAAGCCAAACCTTTAGATGACAAAGTGCTACGTGTCGAAAACCTGGTGCTTCATTTTCGCACTTCCAGGGGATCTGTCCAGGCAGTGGATGGTGTGGACTTTGACCTGGATTACAACGAAGCAGTGGTTGTCCTGGGCGAATCGGGCTGTGGCAAAAGTTCGCTGGCCAAGGCCATCCTGCGGCTTTTGCCCCGAAATGTACAAAACTATAGCGGCAAGGTCTACCTGGAGGGGCAGGAAACGATGGGGCTGACGGATGAGGAATTCCGACAGCAGATCCGCTGGGTCAAGATCTCCATGGTGCCCCAGGCGGCCATGAATTCCCTCAACCCGGTCCTTAGGGTGGGGGATCAGGTAGCCGAACCGATGATCGTTCACTATGCGGTGAAAAAAGAGGAGGCGATGAACCAGGCCCGCAGCATGTTCGAGCGGGTTGGGGTGCCGGTGGACTTTATGAGCCGCTATGCTTTTGAGCTGAGCGGCGGGATGCGACAGCGGGTGGCTTTGGCCATGGCGCTGGTAACCGCGCCGCGTCTGATCATCCTCGATGAGCCGACTTCGGCCCTGGACGTGCTGACCCAGGCAAACATCTTTAATACCCTCAAACGGATCAAACATGATCTGCAGATCAGCTTTATCCTCATCACCCACGACATCGCTACCTCTAGCGAGCTGGCCGATCGGGTGATCGTGATGTATGCCGGTCAGATCGTGGCGGTGGGTGACTCGAACTCGTTCTTTGTGACACCCCTGCACCCCTACTCCAAAAAGCTCCTGGCGAGCGTGCCCAGGCTGCGAGCTGTCCAGGAACCGGAGTTCATCACCGGCCAGCCCCCCAGCCTGCTCAGCCCACCCACAGGCTGCCGATTTGCCGACCGCTGTCCCTCGCGTTTTGAGCGGTGTGATCAGGATCCACCGGTGATACGTCAGGGCCGGCTCCAAGTCAAGTGCTGGCTGTATGCCTGAAACGAGGAGAGAACCATGTCCACTGAAGTGAAAGAACCGGCACAAGAAAAAAAGACGCAAGCCGCCTCCGACAGACCGTTGCTGTCTATCCAGGATCTGCATGTATGGTTTGAGCTGCGCCGTTGGGGATTCGGGCGGGCCGGGTATGTCCGCGCTGTGGATGGCGTGTCTTTTGACCTGCGGCAAGGAGATTCGGTGGCCGTAGTCGGTGAGAGCGGCTGCGGCAAGTCCACGCTGATGAAGACCATTTTGGGGTTGGTACATCCCACCAGCGGAGAGGTCATCTTTGAGGGAGAAAAGCTCAGTTCACTGGACCACGAGCGGTTGCGATGGTACCGCGCTCAGGTAGGATATGTCCAGCAGGACCCCTACGGCGCGCTGCCGCCTTTTATGAGTGTTCAACGCATCCTGTCGGAACCTCTCATTATCAACAAGGTCAAGAACAAGGAGGAGCGAGAACGGCGCATGATCAAGGTCCTGGAAGAGGTCAAAATGACCCCTGTGGAGGACTTTATGGCCAAGTTCCCCCACATGCTGAGCGGAGGGCAGCAACAGCGGGTGGTCATTGCCCGGGCCATGATCATGGAACCGCGGATGATCGTCGCCGATGAACCGGTTTCGATGCTCGACGCGTCGGTGCGGGTGGAGATCCTGCGGCTGCTGCAGGGGTTACAAACCTCCCACAACCTGGCGGTCATCTACATCACCCACGACCTGTCCACAGTGCGGTACTTTTCAGAACGGATCTTTGTCATGTATGCGGGCAATATGGTCGAAAAGGCCCCGGTGGATGAGCTGTTGCGCAATCCCCGCCATCCTTATACCCATGCGCTACTGGAAGCCAGCCCAGACCCGGATCCTAGTAACCTTCTTACCTTCAAAGAGGTCCCGCCGGGTGAGCCGCCGAGCCTGGTTAAACCTCCGCCCGGCTGCCGCTTCCATCCACGCTGCTCCCACATGATCAAAGGCTTGTGTGACACCGAGGTACCGCCAGATTTCGAGGTAGACTCGGGCCACTTTGCAGCTTGTTGGTTATACCGATGAGAAACTGGGATCCTCGGGCGATCATTGGTCTGGGCTTTGTCCTGGTCCTGCTTGGTGCGATCATGCCGCTGCTGATGGTCCTGCAGATCATCCGGTCTACCTGGGCCTTGAACTTTTTTTCGTTCGCCGCGTCGCTGAGCGGACTCTTTCTGGGTATCATCGGCGCCGCCTACTACGTCCGCCTGCATCGCCGGTAGGTGTAAAACAATCCCATAACACCTGCCAGCCTTGCGCAGGTTTGCCCGCCGTGGCCCATGCCGGCGGCCTGTGGTGAACCTGCGCAAGGCTGGCGCATTTTGCAAGTCCGAATTCGGCTGACCTTTTTACGGCTGTGCTGCTGGAGCTGCTAGCCCTCTTGGGGCTAGATCAGGTGGTTACCCTTCCTCATCACAAAAGCGATCGACCTGAATTCAGGTCTCACCCCTTTGGCGTTTCGCCCCGGTTGTGCTATAATCCCCACCGGAGGCGTGCATTGATCATTGACTTTCATACGCACATCACGGCGCCAGAGATCATCGCCCGGCGGGACGAGTACCTGATCCGCGATGCCTGGTTTCGTGATCTGTACGCCAATCCGCAGGCCCGCCTTAGCTCAGCCGAGGACTTGATCGCCGCTATGGACCGGGCCGGGGTGACTCAGGCGGTGGCCTTTGGCTTTGGTTGGCGAGATATGAAGCTGTGCCAACAGGATAATGATTACGTCATGGAAGCCGTTGCCCGTTACCCGGACCGGATCATCGGCTTTGGCATCGTCAATCCGGCAGCGGGCGCCGAGGCGGTGCGTGAAATCGAGCGCTGTGCGGCAGGGGGCTTGCGCGGCATCGGCGAACTGATGCCCGATGGCCAGGGTTACCGCCTGGACGATGAAAAGGTCATGGCCCCCATCGTCGAGGCAGCCATGGCCTGCGGTTTGGTGTTGTTGACCCATTGCAGCGAACCGGTGGGGCACCTCTACCCGGGCAAGGGCACGGTCACGCCCGATGAGGTGATCCGCTTTGCCCGCCTGTTCCCCCAGGCGACGCTGATCTGCGCCCACTGGGGTGGGGGAACCATCTTTTACGAATTGATGCCCGAGATCGCCCGCATTATGAGGAACGTTTACTACGACACGGCTGCTTCCCTGTACCTCTACCAGGACGACATTTTTGAGCTGGCCGCCCGCTGGGCACCGGGCAAGGTCCTGTTCGCCACCGATTACCCCCTCATCGCCCCAGAGCGCCTGATACGGCGGATGGAAGCAGCCCGGATGCCGACCGCTACCCTGCGCCGGATGCTGGGGGGGAACGCCTGGCGGGTATTGAAACTGGGGAATCGCGGCTAGCCGATAGGCCGCTGGTTGGGAGAGGAGGAGAGGGCATAGACGCAAACTTGAAATCGCGCCTCAAGGGGCCTTTGGCCGGCTGTCCGCCGGCGCGGACCGGGTGTCTACGCAGGTAGACGCCTGGCTGAAAGCCCCCAAGGTGCGACTTGAGTTAGCGCCGATGGGAGGAGAGGGTATCTGACCGATGGGTACGCTGCGGACCTTTATCGCCATTGAACTGAGTCGGGAGCTGAAAGACGGCCTGGGCCGCCTGCAAGAAAGCCTGCGCGGGCAGATGCCGCCCCGCAGTGTGCGCTGGGTGCAGCCCGACGGCATCCACCTGACCCTCAAGTTCCTGGGCGACACACCGGAAGACAAACTCAAGGCTATCGAGGCAGCCCTGGCCCGGGCCGCCGCCGAGTCCGCCCCGTTCTCCTTTACCGTGGGGAGTTTGGGTTGTTTTCCGAACGCCCGGCAACCGCGTGTGGTGTGGGTCGGCTTGCAGGAACCGACCGGGGCGCTGGCCCGCCTGCAACAGGCGGTCGAGGCGCATGTTGCACCGCTGGGCTTTCCCACCGAAAAGCGCCCCTTCAGCCCCCACCTGACCCTGGGCCGGGTGCAAAAGCACGCTTCTCGGTCGGAGGTACGCCAGATCGGCGAAGTGGTAGCAGCCAGCACCGTCGGCACCCTGGGGCAGATGGTCGCCACAGCCGTTTCGTATATCAAGAGCGACCTGCGGCCCAGCGGCGCCGTTTATACAACCCTTTTTGAGGCCAAGCTGTAGGGCGAATTACCAGTTCGCCCCACAGGAGCCTGGAAATGTTCGTCGCGGTGATTGGCTCGGCAAGCTGTAACGAGGAAATAGCCACCCTGGCCTATGAGGTGGGCCGTGAGATTGCCCGGCGAGGGGCGATGCTGGTCTGTGGCGGGCGCGGTGGCGTGATGGAGGCAGCCTGTCGGGGGGCAAAGGAGGCAGGCGGCCTGACTGTGGGCATCTTGCCCGGAACCGACCGCCGCGAGGCCAACCCTTTCGTGGATGTGCCTATTGCCACCGGCCTGGGCGAGGGGCGCAACGCTCTCATCGTCCGCACCGGCGACGCAGTGATCGCCGTGAGCGGCGGCTATGGGACCCTGTCGGAGATCGGGCTGGCGCTCAAGATGGGGCGGCCGGTGGTGGGATTGGCTACTTGGGAACTGAGCTACGGAGGGCAGCCTGTGCAAGCCATTGTCCAGGCCAACACGCCGGCCCAGGCGGTTGATCTGGCCTTTGCCCTGGCTGCCGGAAAGCGTATAAAGGAGGGAGAAGAATGACCGATCAGAAGCGACATTTCGGCGAGATCAAACTGGTTGCCGGCAACGCCAACCCCGACCTGGCCAACCAGATCGCCGCCGAGTTGGGCTTGAATCTCGAAAAGCCCAACGTGGGCCGCTTTCCTGACAGTGAAGTCGAAGTAGACCTTGACTGCGTGGTGCGGGGCACAGATGTATTCATCATCCAGCCCATCTGTCAGTCGCACCATAGCCCCCTGGCGCGGCCCTGCCTGGCCTACGGTTCGCCGGGAGGTCCGGGCGAGAGGGTTTGCACCTACCAGTCAATCAACGACAACCTGATGGAGCTGCTGGTGATGATTGATGCCGCACGGCGGGCCTCTGCCGGGCGGATCACCGCCGTGGTACCCTACATGGCCTACGCCAAGCAGGAGAAGAAGAAAAAAGGCCACGAGCCGATCACCGCCAAGCTGGTCGCCAACCTGATTGCCACCGCCGGAGCCGATCGCCTGTTAACTGTGGACCTGCACACACCGGCCATTGAGGGCTTTTTCGACATCCCGGTGGACCACATGCGCATGGCCCTGGCCATGGGTGCCCACTTTCGTGACAACCTGGGCCTGGCCGAGGCCGTTGTCGTCTCGCCAGATGCCGGCGGGGTAGCCCGGGCCACCGAGTTCCGTGACATCCTCAAGCGGGACCTGCCCGACGACATCGCCCGCGACGAGATGGCCATCGCCTTCAAACGGCGCACGCCCAAGGGCAAGCCCGCGGTCATAGATATGGTGGGAAACGTCGAGGGACGGCCGGCAGTGATCTTTGACGACATGATTCAATCGGGCGAGACCCTGTTGGAAGTGGTCAAACTGCTGGAAAAGCGGGGGGCCACCGAGGTACATGCCGCCGCCGTTCACGCCGACTTTACCCCAGGGGCACTCCAGTTGCTGAGGGACTCGTCACTCAAGACCCTGGTCCTATCCGATACCACAGCCTCGGCCCTGGAAGGAGCGGGGGGCAAGATCAAGATCCTGTCGGCGGCCCGCATCCTGGCCCACGCCATCTGGCGCATTCATACCCAAGAAAGCGTGGGGTGGATCTTTGACACGCTGCGGCAAGACGGCATCCTGCCACCGGTCGTGCGTAACGCCAAATGCCAGGTTGACGTTTGACGCCTGACGTTTGACGCTTGACGCCTGACGTTTGACGCCTGACGTTTGACGCCTGACGTTTGACGCCTGACGTTTGACGCCTGACGCTTGACGCCTGACGCTTGACGTTTGACGCCTGACGCTTTACTCCTCTTCCGGCAGAGGAACCGCTCGCCAAAGCAGAAGCAGCACCTTCAAAATCAGAAATAAAGCGCCCATCAGGACGGCAGTCAGCCCGGCGATGGCCGCCAGCCCAACAAGCTGGGCATTGATCTGCCCCGGCCAGTCGGGGGCCAGCCCGGGCGCGGGGAAAAAGCCGGTCACGCCCTGTCCGACCACGCCCAGGTAGGACTCGGCGCCGATACCGTTCCAGCCCTGTCCGCCCAGGCCATCGCTAAATATGCCGACGGCCAGCACACCCAGCACGCCGCCCAGCAGACCCACGGGGATAGCGCCGGTGGGGTCCTCGATGCGCAGCCCATAGCGCACGACAAAGGTAAGAAGCGGCACCAGCAACCCCACTCCCACGCCGAGGGTCAGGGCAGCCCAGGGCGGGATCAAAGCCATGCCCGCTGCCACACTCAGCACGGCGGCCACTGCCCCACGGGCAGCCATGAGCGAATCGGCAGCCCCGGTGGTGAACCAGGTGTAGAGGCAGGGCAGGAGTGCGCCGCCCGCAGCGGCCAGGACCAGGTTCACAGCAGCGCGCGAGGTGGCAAGGCCAGCCTCCACCAGAATGGGATTAGCTCCCAGCAGCGCCGCTCCGCCGATGACGGTCAGAACGGCACCTACCACGGCCAGCACCGGCAGGTGGACGGGTGGCAGGGTGGGCAGCTCACCTTCGGGCAAGGGGGGCAGCCGGCGGCCAAAAAAGAGGATGCCCAACAAGGCCGCCAGCCCGCCAACGACAGCCGCCGAACTCAGGCCGGTGAGGTCCACATAGCCGTGGGCCAGGCCCAGCGTGCGGCCGATGTGCATCAGCCAGCCGCCGCCGGAAAACCAGTTGCCGGCCACGGGGTAGACCAGTGCTGACACCAGCAGGCCACCCAGCGCTGCCATCCAGCCGGGCATCCGCTCCCGGAGCGAGAGAAGAGGCAAGAGAACGGCCACCGCCAACGCCGGCAGATAAGCCAGATAGAGGGCCAGCGCCGCCGGGGTAGCGGCCTCATCCAGCAGGAGGAAGCCCCGCAGCCCCATGACACCCCAATCCAGGTTCAGGGGCGAGGCCCACTCCCAAAGCAGCCCTTCCAGCCCGGGCAGATCGCTCACCAGGCCGACGCCGCCCAGGTGAAAGGCACAGCCGCAGGCCCAGAAACTGATGGCCGCCAGGGCCAGCGCGCCCAGGCCTGCCACAGCCGATTTGGCCGGTCGGCGGCCTGCCAGCCCACCGCCGGCGACGAGGATCAGCCCGATGGGTAATAGAAAGGCTAAAAGCGAAAATTGCACATATTCGTCATTGGTCATTGGTCATTCATCATCCGTTATTGGTCGCCGTGAACTACTCATTTATCGTTGACGGCATGCTCGGCACCCTGGCCAAATGGTTGCGCATCCTTGGCTACGACACGCTCTTTGATCCAAGCCTGGATGACCACCAACTGGTGCGCCTGGCCCGCGCCGAGAATCGGGTGCTCCTTACCCGCGATCGGGAACTGGCCCGGCGGCGCGGAGTGCGCACCCTGTTTATAACCGGAGAACACCTGGACGAACAGATCCGCCAGGTAGTGGCCGATCTGGGCCTGACATCTGCCCCATCGCGGGCAGAAGGCCCCTCCCGCTGCCCGGTATGTAACATACCCTTGACACCGATAGATCGTCAGGCAGCGGCGGCGCGGGTGCCGGCCTACGTGGCCCAGACCCAGGATGAGTTCCGACTCTGCCCCGGCTGCCAACGGGTCTACTGGCGTGGCAGCCACTGGCAGCAAATGGATCGCTTCCTCGGCCAACTCGAAACCCAAAATCGTTAAGCGTCAAACGTCAAGCGTCAAACGTCAAGCGTCAAACGTCAAGCGTCAAACGTAAATCGTCAAGCGTCAAACGTCAATCGTAAATCGTAAATCGTAAATCAATGGAGGTTGAATCCTGGAACCACTTGAACTTGCTCACCTGATCGTAAATGCCATCAGCGACCGCTTGGGGTCCAACATCATCATGTTAGACATGCAGGGCGTCTCGCTGCTGGCCGACTATTTTATTCTGTGCAACGCCGAGAGCGCGCCTCAATTCAAGGCGATTCTCGACGAAATACAAAAACAGGCCAGGACGGCCGGCGCCCACTACCTGCACGTCGAAGGCGAGCCTGAATCGGGATGGGTTCTGCTCGACTATGGGTCGGTTGTCGTCCACATCTTTGACCCCAAACTCCGCGCCTACTATAACCTGGAAGAGCTATGGAAGCAAGCGCGATTGGTCGTCCGCATCCAGTAGCCGTCCAATGTCGCCTATTATACCCGAGCCAGAGCGAACTGGCAAGCAGGCGACTGGAGGAGTTGAAGAGATGAAGATCGTCGTCACCGGCGGGGCCGGGTTCATCGGCTCACATGTGGTGGATGCCTACATCGCCGCCGGCCACCAGGTAATCGGCGTGGATAACCTGAGCACCGGTCGGCGCGAAAATGTCCACCCGGCTGCGGCGTTGGTGGAAATGGACGTAAACGATCCGGCCCTGGCCGACCTGTTGCAGGACGAGCGGCCCCAGGTGGTCAACCACCACGCCGCCAACCCCAGCGTCTCCCTGTCGGTCCACAAACCGCTGTTCGATGCCACCCAGAACATCCTGGGCACCCTGCACGTGCTGGAAGCAGCCCGCCGGGCGGGAGTAGGCAAAGTCATTTACATCTCTTCCGGTGGGGCGATATATGGCAACCCGGCATACCTGCCTGTGGACGAAGATCACCCCTCACATCCGGTCTCGCCCTATGCCCTGAGCAAACACACCGGCGAACGCTACACACACCTCTACGGCGAGCAGTATGGCCTGTGCTGGACCATCCTGCGCTACGCCAATGTCTACGGCCCCCGCCAGGACCCACTGGGCGAGGCAGGGGTCATTGCCATCTTTTGCCAGAACCTGCTGGAGGGCAAGGCCCCCGAAATCCACTGGGACGGTGAACAGTCGCGCGATTTCATCTACGTCGGCGATTGCGCCCGCGCCAATCTGCTGGCCTTGGAGGGGGGGGATGGGCAAGCCTATAACGTTGGCACAGGGGTGAGCACCAGCATCAACCGGCTCTTTCGCACGCTGCTGGAGGTGGCCGGCCAGGAGGTGGAACCCCGGCGCGGCCCCCGCCGCCCTGGCGACGTTCGCCACTCCTACCTGGACTGCACCCGGATCGAGCGCGACCTGGGTTGGCGAGCCGAGGTAAGCCTCCATGAGGGGTTGGGCCGCACCTGGAATTATTTTCGGCGAAAGGCAGGGCCAATTGCCAATTTGCCCTACGAAAGAAAGGAACGGAATGACCCGGACAGACTATGATGTGATCATCGTCGGGGCAGGGCCGGCCGGCATCTTTGCCGCGCTAGAGCTAACCCAAACCGCTCATCCACGGGTCCTGATACTAGACAAGGGACCGGCGTTGGAAAAACGCCACTGCCCCTCCCGTGAAACAGGGCGCTGCATGAAATGTGCCACGTGCGCATTGATGACCGGCTGGGGCGGGAGTGGCGCCTTTAGCGATGGCAAGCTGACCCTCACCACCCAGGTTGGTGGGCTGCTGGCCGAAATCCGAGGCGAAGAGGAGGCAGAACGGCTGGTACAGGAGGTGGACGACCTGTGGGTCCGATTTGGCGCTGATGGCGAACCGTACCACGGCGACCGGGACCACATCGAAGAAATTCGCCACAAAGCTGCCCTGGCCGGGCTGCGGCTGCAACACTACCCCATCCGCCACCTGGGCACCGAGCGCAGCGGCGACATCCTGGGAGCCATGCATCTGGAGTTGGTGAGCCGGGGCGTCGAGGTCCGCACCCGCACCGAGGTAACCCGCATCTTGACCAAAGATGGCCTCGTCACCGGGGTGGAGACGACCCAGGGCGAGCTGCTTGCGGCCCCTCACGTCATTGTCGCCCCAGGCCGTGAAGGAGCCGACTGGCTGACCCAACTGGCCCGCGACCTGAAACTCAGCTTGAGCATCAACCCGGTGGACATTGGCGTGCGGGTGGAGATGCCGGCCCAGGTCTTTGCCCCCCTCACCGACCTGCTCTACGAACCCAAGTTCCTCTACTTTTCGCGGGCTTTTGACGACAAAGTGCGCACCTTCTGCGTGTGCCCCTACGGCGAAGTGGTCACCGAGTGGGCCGGCGACGTGCTGACGGTCAACGGCCACTCCTACGCTCACCTAAAGACCGAGAACACCAACTTTGCCGTGCTGGTCAGCAAAAATTTCACCGAACCGTTCAAAGAGCCGATCGCTTACGGCAAATATGTTGCCCGGCTGGCCAACCTGCTGTCGGGGGGCATCATCGTCCAGCGGCTGGGGGACCTGCGGGCCGGGCGACGGACCACCGAGCAACGGCTAGAACGATGTATCACCCGGCCCACGCTCAAAGAGGCGACCCCTGGCGACCTGAACCTGGTGTTGCCCTACCGCTACGTGGTCAACATCCTGGAGATGCTGGATGCCCTGGACCAGGTAGCGCCGGGCGTGGCCTCACGGCACACCCTGCTCTACGGCGTAGAAGCCAAGTTCTACTCCTCTCGCCTAAAGCTATCCCGCGACCTGGAGACCGAGGTGCACAACCTCTTTGCTGCCGGCGACGGCGCGGGCGTGACACGGGGACTGGTGCAAGCCTCGGCTTCAGGCCTGATTGTCGCCCGCGCAATTCTGCGTCGGCTGTAGAGGAGGACAGAAAGCGATGCCCTTTGACTTTCAGCCCTTGGAAATTCCGGAGGTCATTCTCATCGAAGCACATGCCTTTGGGGATGAGCGGGGCTTTTTCATGGAAACCTATAAACGGTCCAAGTTTGCAGCCAACGGCATTGCAGAACCCTTTGTCCAGGCCAACCGCTCGCATTCGGTGCGAGGGGTGCTGCGCGGATTGCACTACCAGAAGCACCCCAAAGCGCAGGGCAAGCTGGTCATGGTCTCCCACGGCCGCATCTTTGACGTGGCGGTGGACATCCGCCTGGGATCGCCTACCTACGGGCGTTGGGTGGGCAGAGAACTGACGGCCAGCAACGGCCGGCTGCTCTATGTGCCGGTGGGCTTTGCCCAAGGCTTTTGCGTGCTCAGCGACGAGGCCGACGTCATCTATCTGACCACCGATGAGTTCGCCCGCGACCTGGATCGGGGGATCATCTGGAACGACCCGGAGATCGGCATCGAGTGGCCCATCGCCGCACCAATCCTATCGCCCAAGGACGCCCGGCTCCCCTGTCTTAGGGAGGCCGACAACAACTTTAGGTTTGAACAGAAAGGAGGTTAAGTCGAACATGAGCTACATTCCGCACACCGACGCAGATCGGGCGGAGATGCTGGCTGCGGTCGGCGTGGAGCGGGTGGAGGACCTGTTCCACGATGTGCCGGCCGCCTGCCGTTTTCCGGCGCTGAACCTACCACAGCCCCTATCCGAAATGGAGATCCTGGCCGAATTGCAGGCCATGAGCGAGGAAAATGTGGATGTAGACCACTACCCCTGCTTTCTGGGGGCAGGAGCCTATCACCACTATGTGCCCCGCGTGGTGGATCACATTATCAGCCGTTCTGAATTCTATACCGCCTACACCCCCTACCAGCCGGAGATCAGCCAGGGCACGTTGCAGAGCATCTTTGAATATCAGTCCATGATCTGCGCCCTGACCGGTATGGAAGTGGCCAACGCCTCTCACTATGACGGGGCAACCTCGACCGCCGAGGCGGTCATCATGGCTTTGAACGTGACTCGTGGCAGACGCAAGCGCGTCATCCTCTCGCCGGCGGTCCACCCTGAATACCGGGCTGTGGTGCGCACCTACACCCGGGGCATGGGGTTAGAGATCGTGGGCGATGGAGAAACGACCGGCCGGCCGTCTCTGGATGACCTGACCGCCCTGTTGGACCAGAACACCGCCTGCCTGGTCGTCCAGGCCCCCGACTTTTTCGGCCAGATCGAGGATCTGACCGGCCTGGCCGAGCAGGTGCACGCCGTTGGCGGGCTGCTGATCGTCGTCGTTGAGCCGATCAGCCTGGGGCTTTTGAAGCCACCGGGTGACTATGGCGCCGACATTGTCGTGGGCGAAGGGCAGGCGCTGGGCAACGGCCTCAACTTTGGCGGGCCCTACCTGGGCTTTTTCGCCTGTCGGGAAAAGGATGTGCGCAAGATGGCCGGCCGGCTGGTGGGCCAGACGGTAGACGCCGAGGGTCGGCGCGGCTTTGTGCTCACCCTATCTACCCGCGAGCAGCACATCCGCCGCGAGAAGGCCACGTCCAACATCTGCACCAACGAGGCGCTGTGTGCTCTGGCAGCCGCCGTCCACCTGGCAGCACTGGGCAAGAGGGGGCTGCGCACCCTGGCCGAGCTGTGCTACCACAAAGCCCACTATGCCGCCGCCCGCATCGCCACCCTGGAGGACTATCAGGTGTGGAACGACAAGCCCTTTTTCCAAGAGTTCGTCGTCCGCTGCCCGGCCCCGGTCGCAGCCATCAATCGCTACCTGCTGGAGGAGTGGGGCCTCATCGGCGGCTACGACCTGGAACGCGACTACCCTCACCTGGCCAACCATATGTTGGTCTGCGTGACCGAAGTCATCCGCCGAGAAGAGATTGACGCCCTGGTCGAGGCGCTGGCCGAAGCGCGAAAGGAGGTGGCAGCATGAAAGCAAATTCTGGCGTGTATTGCCCCGGCGTAGAGCCGATAATCTATGAACTGAGCAAACCGGGCCGCACGGCGGTCACCCTGCCGATGTTGGATGTGCCGGAGGCGGACCTGCCGCCGGCGGCAATGCTCCGCGACACGGTGGACCTGCCGGAGGTGGACGAGCTGACTTTGGTCCGCCATTATGTGCGCCTTAGCCAGCTCAACTGGGCTATTGACATCGGCTTCTATCCGCTGGGTTCGTGCACGATGAAATATAACCCCAAGGTCAACGAGGCCGCTGCCCGGCTGCCCGGCTTTTCTCAAACCCACCCCTATCAAGAGGTGCACACGGTGCAGGGCAACCTGCGGCTGCTGTATGAGCTGCAGGAGATGCTAAAGGAGATCGGCGGCTTTGCCGGGATAAGCCTTCAACCGGCGGCAGGGGCGCATGGTGAGCTGACGGGGGTGTTGATCATGCGTGCCTACCACGTGGACCAGGGCCAGGAGCAACGCCGGCGCATCATCGTGCCCGACAGCGCCCACGGCACCAACCCGGCAACAACGACCATGGCCGGCCTGGAAGTGGTCGAGGTCCCTTCAGACAGGCGAGGGAACGTGGATCTGGAGGCGCTGCGCAGCCTCTGCGACGACACGGTCTGCGGTTTGATGCTGACCAACCCCAACACCCTGGGCCTGTTCGAGGAGCAACTGACCGAGGTCATGGCTCTGATCCACGGCTGCGGTGGACTGGTCTACGGCGACGGGGCCAACCTCAACGCCCTGCTGGGCATCGCCCGGCCGGGCGATCTGGGCTTTGATGTGATGCACTTTAACCTGCACAAGACCTTCTCCACGCCCCACGGCGGCGGGGGGCCGGGGGCCGGCGCGGTGGGCGTCTGCGAAAAGCTGGTGCCTTTCCTGCCAGGCCCCATTGTCGAGCTGCGCCACTGCCGGGAAGCCGGTTGTAGCTGCGGTTGCGACGAAGAGCTGGATGAAGGAGCGGTCTGTTTCCATCCCACCATGCCGGAAAAGAGCATCGGCCGGGTGAAAAGCTTTTACGGCCAGTTCGCCGTGCTGGTGCGGGCCTATACCTACATCCGCATGTTGGGCGCAGCCGGGCTGCGGGAGGTAAGTGAGATGGCGGTGCTCAACGCCAACTATCTCAAGAGCCGGGTAAAGGACATCTTTCCTCTCTCCCACGAGCGGACACACATGCACGAGTTTGTAGCCAAGGGTATCGTGCCCGGAGCGCCCGACGTCCATGCCCTGGACATTGCCAAGCGGCTGATTGACTATGGCTTTCACCCGCCGACCAACTACTTCCCGCTCATCGTGCCCGAGGCGCTGATGATCGAGCCGACCGAGACGGAAAGCAAAGAGGTGTTGGATGCCTTTGCCGAGGCACTGCGCTCCATCCGTGAGGAGGCATTGACCAACCCGGAGGTGCTCCACCAGGCACCCCACACCGCTCCGGTCCGCCGCCTGGATGAGGTGCGCGCTGCCCGCCAACCGATCTTGCGCTGGCAGGGCACGTAGGGCAACCCGGAATTGGCCCTCAATCTGGAGAGAGAGAATGGATTGCCCCAACTGCGGTGTCTATAATCCAGAGGGCCGGCAGGTCTGCTGGCGCTGCGACAAAGAGCTGCCCAAGCCCCAGGAGCCAAAGAAGCGCAAAACCGATCCGACCGCCGCCCTCCGCCGGATGTGGATACTGGTCGGCATTGCCCTGCTTCTTTGGATCCTCCTCACCTGGCTGTTTTCTCTGCTTCTGGGCGGAACCGTTGTTCCCACCCCTGCACCCTGAACACCAGGAGGGACCCATGTCGCTGTTCTGTATAGATATCGGCAACACCAATGTGGTAATGGGCCTGTACCAGGGCGAGGAGCTGGTAACCCATTGGCGCATCGCCACCGATCACCACAAGATGGCCGACGAATATGCCATGCTGGTTCTTGACCTTTTTGACCGTTCGGCCCAGGGCCCCAAGGCTGTGAAGGGGGTTATCATCGCCAGCGTCGTACCGCCGCTGACCGGCATCTTTGAAAAGCTGTCGCAACGCTACTTTGGCCAGAGGGCGCTGGTGGTAGACGCCCAGGTGCACACCGGCGTGCGCATCTGTCTCGACAACCCGGCCGAGGTAGGGGCCGACCGGGTGGTGAACGCCGTGGCGGCCTACCATCGCTATGGTGGGCCGGCCTGTGTGGTAGACCTGGGCACGGCAACCACCTTTGACCTGCTCTCTGCCGAGGGCGACTACCTGGGGGGGGCCATCGCGCCGGGCATAGGCATCGCCGCCGAAGCGTTGTTCCAGCGCACGGCCAAGCTGCCCCGCATCGAGCTGGTCCGCCCGCCCCATGTCATCGGCAAGAACACCGTGCACGCCATGCAGTCGGGCCTGCTGTTCGGCTATGTCGGCCTGGTGGAAGGGCTGGTAGCCCGTTTCCGCGCCGAACTGGGGCCGGAGATGAAGGTCATCGCCACCGGCGGACTGGCTCCCCTCATCGCTGCCGAGACCACTGCGATTGACATCGTGGATCCGTGGTTGACGCTGGAAGGGCTGCGTCTGGTCTGGGAGATGAATCGAGAAGAGCTTGAAAGAGACAAGGGAGATGGAAATGAATCAGCAGGATAGACCGACCATCCCTCGCATCGAAGCGCTGGTGGTCAAAAACTACCGCGCCCTGCGGAACCTGGAGCTCAAGCCTCTCGCACCCTTGACCGTCTTCCTGGGGCCGAACGGGAGTGGCAAGTCAACCATCTTTGACGTGTTTGCCTTTCTTTCAGAATGCTTCTCCGTTGGTCTGCGTCAGGCCTGGGATCGGCGAGGACGCTTCAAAGAGTTGCGGACGCGCGGAGCAGAAGGTCCACTCGAATTTGAGCTCAGGTATCGGGAGCAAACTCGGTCACCCTTGATTACCTACCATCTGACTATTGACGAAGGCCCCCGAGGACCCTATGTGGCCGAGGAGTGGCTGCATTGGCGACGTGGACAACGAGGGAGACCTTTCCGCTTTCTGGATTTCCGGGAAGGAACGGGCCGTGTTATCAGTGGCGAGATGCCCGATGAACAGGACATCCGCATTGAAGAACAATTGGATTCCCCTGAGATGCTGGCCGTCAACACCCTGGGCCAGTTCGCCCGGCATCCCCGGGTGAGCGCCCTGCGGCGTTTCATCGCTGGCTGGTATCTTTCCTATCTCCGAGCCGAGCATACCCGCTCCGTGCCTGAAGCCGGCCCCCAGGAGCGCCTGTCTGTTTCGGGCGACAACCTGCCCAACGTGATGCAGTATCTCTCTGAACAGCACCCCAACCGCCTGGAGCAGATCTTGGATACTCTACGTCGCCGTGTGCCCCGGCTCGAAAAGGTCGAGTCCACCATCATGCCCGACGGACGATTGCTCCTGCAGATCAAAGACGCTCCCTTTGAGCAACCGATCCTGGCCCGCTTTGCTTCTGACGGAACGCTCAAGATGCTGTCCTACCTGACCGTGCTCTACGATCCCGAGCCACCGCCGTTGATCGGCATCGAAGAGCCGGAGAACCACTTGCACCCCCGCCTGCTGCCTGAACTGGCCGAAGAATGCCGTCAGGCATCGGCCCGCAGCCAGTTGATGGTCACCACCCACTCGCCTTTTTTCGTCAACGGGCTTAGGGCCGAGGAGTTGTGGGTGCTTTACCGCGACGAGCAGGGCTACACTCAGGCGCGGCGGGCAGCCGATATACCCGGCATCCAGGATTTCGTCAGAGAAGGAGCCCTGCTCGGCCACCTGTGGGCAGAAGGTCACTTTGGCCTGGGTGACCCCCTGACGGCGGAAGGTGGCCCCAGACTGGCGGGTCCATAAGCGCAGGGAGGCCCCATGCACGTCGAATTCCTGGTCGAGGAGCCTTCTGCTGAGGCTGCTTTGCAGAACCTTGTTCCGAAAATCCTGGGGGCCGGCATCTCCTTCGCCATCCATCCTCACCAGGGCAAACCCGACCTGCTGGCCAAGCTTCCGGGCCGGCTGCGCGGCTACCGCACCTGGTTGCCTGAGGATTGGCGGATCGTCGTTTTGGTGGATGCCGATGATCAGGAGTGCCGCGAGCTCAAGGATCGCCTGGAGGCGATAGCGCGCGATACGGGCCTCGTCACCAAATCGGCGGCTGTGGCAGGTTCCAGGGTTCACGTTCTGAACCGGCTAGCCGTCCGGGAGCTGGAGGCCTGGTTCTTTGGGGATGTGGCCGCGCTTCATGCTGCTTTTCCTCGCCTGGATCCTCACCTTGGAACCCAGGCCAGGTTCCGAGATCCCGATGCCATTCCCAATACCTGGGAAGCATTGGAGCGAGAATTGCAGCGGCGCGGCTATTTCCCCGGCGGCCTGCCCAAGATTCAGGTAGCCCATTCCATTTCGGCCTGTATGGAGCCCGAGCGCAACCAGTCCTCGAGTTTTCAGATTTTTCGCCAGGGCTTGCTAGAGTTGGTGAAAGGCGGTCAGCCATGATCTTGAAAAACAAGTCTATCGTCCTGGGCGTTACCGGCGGCATTGCCGCCTACAAGGCCGCCGCCCTGTGCAGCCACCTGGTCAAGGCGGGGGCGGTGGTGGATGTGATCATGACCGACGCTGCACGCCAGTTTGTCGCCCCCCTCACCTTCCAGGCCCTTACCCACCGGCCGGTCGTGGTCGAGATGTTTACCCTGCTGGCCGAGACCGAGATCGGCCACGTCAGCCTGGCCCGGCGCGCCGACCTGCTGATCATCGCCCCGGCCACGGCCAACACCCTGGCCAAACTGGCCGCCGGCCTGGCCGACAACATGCTGACCACCACCGCCCTGGCCACCACAGCGCCCCTGTTGCTGGCCCCGGCGATGGAAAGCCACATGTGGGAGAACCCCTTGACCCAGGCCAACCTCGCCCGGCTGTGCGAGTGGCGCGACGTGACTTTGGTCGGGCCAGGGGAGGGACGGCTGGCCTCGGGTGCGTCGGGCGTGGGGCGCATGACCGAGCCGGAGGAGATCCTGGATGCCGCCTGTTGGGTGCTGGCCCGGCGCGGACCGCTGGCCGGACGGCGGGTGGTCGTCACTGCCGGGGGCACCCGCGAACCGCTAGACCCGGTGCGCTTTATCGGCAACCGCTCGTCGGGGCAGATGGGCTACGCCCTGGCCCGCGCCGCCCGCGACCGAGGCGCGCAGGTGACGCTCATCAGCACCGTTGAAAAGCCCGCACCCTTTGGTGCAGATCTACTGCCGGTCGAGACCGCCGAGCAGATGCGCGACGCCGTGCTGCACGCCCTGCCCGCCGCCGATGCCCTGCTCATGGCCGCCGCCGTGGCCGACTATCGCCCGGCAACAACCGCCGAGCACAAAATCAAAAAGAGCAAGGACGGGCTGACCCTGGAACTGGTGCGCACGCCCGACATCCTGGCCGAGGTAGCAGAGGTACGCCGCGCCGATCAGGTCATCGTCGGGTTCGCCGCCGAGACGGAGAACATACTGGAAAATGCGCGAAAAAAGCTGGAACACAAGCGCCTGGACCTGATCGCTGCCAACGACGCCCGCCAGGCCATCGGCGCGGCAACCAACCAGGTGACCCTCATCGGCGCGGACGGCAGTGTTGAGGAACTGCCGCTCCTGCCCAAGGATGAGGTTGCCGAGCGGATCTTGGAGCGCGTGGTCGGTCTGCTGGCAATTTCGTGAAACGGGAAACGTCAAACGGGAAGCGTCAAACGTCAAGTGTCAGCTGTGTAGCATTGGGGAGGTATGATGGATTTTGAGGAGTGGGTTAAAACCGTGCCGGAAGTGATGAAAGCAGACTCGCTTTGGAAGATGACGGCCTACCGGCTGGCATTGTTTCTGAGTGATCTGGGGTGGCAAGATACCTCCCGGTTGATGCGGGACCGACGGCTGTTTGGCTTGTCTGACCAGTTGTACGAAGCCTTAGGATCGGTCAGCGCCAATCTTGCAGAAGGATACTCTCGCGGAACGGGCAAAGATAGAGCGCGTTTCTACGAATATGCCCTCGGATCTGCCAGAGAAAGCCGGGATTGGTACTTTAAAGCGCGTCATGTCCTGGGGGAGGCAGTCTTCCAACATCGCTTGCAGTTGCTTACCCGTGTGATCCAACTTCTCCTGACTATGGTCCCTCAGCAGCGTGGTCAGACCCTCCGAGAACAACCGGAAACCTACCAAATTGCCCCTGGACCCGATGAAATGCTGGACACCTTACTGCACCACATTCCCCTTCCTGATGACGCATGACGCCTGACGCCTGACGTTTGACGTTTGACGTTTGACGCCTGACGCCTGACGTTTGACGTTTGACGTTTGACGTTTGACGTTTGACATATGAACTCAGGAGGACAATATGCCCAAACCCTGGCACAACGCCATCACCGACGTGCCTGGCATTCGCGTGGGGCACGCCACGAACACAGAAGCGATAACCGGCTGCACCGTCGTGATCTGCCCGCCAGAGGGAGCGGTGGGCGGTGTGGACCAGCGCGGCGGTGCGCCCGGCACCCGCGAGACCGACCTGCTGCGACCCATGCACCTGGTGCAGCGCGTCCATGCTGTGCTTCTGGCCGGGGGCAGCGCCTTTGGCCTGGACGCGGCCGGTGGCGTCGTCCGCTGGCTGGAGGAGCGGGGCATCGGCTTTGATGCCCGCGTCGCCAAGGTGCCCATCGTTCCGGCGGCTATTCTGTTCGACCTGGACGTGGGCGACGCTGGCGTCCGGCCCGACGCGGCGATGGGCTATGCTGCCTGCCAGGCGGCAAGCGACGGCCCGGTGGCCGAAGGGCGTATCGGGGCCGGGACCGGCTGCACCGTGGGCAAAATCCTGGGGCCAGGCCATGCCAGCAAATCGGGGGTGGGCACGGCCAGCGTGAACCTGGGGGGTGGCCTGGTGGTAGGTGCCCTCGTCGCCGTCAACGCCTTTGGCGACGTAATAGACCCGCGCACAGGCGAAATCCTGGCCGGGGCACGGGCGCTGACCGGAGAGGGCTTTGCCGATACCCTGGCGACGATGAAGGGCCTGGTCGGCAAGGCGATCTTGCGCTTCACCGGCAGCCATACCGTTATCGGTGTCGTGGCCACCAACGCCCGCCTGACCAAAGAAGAAACCAACAAGGTCGCCCAGATGGCCCACGATGGCCTGGCGCGGGCCATCCGCCCGGCCCACACCCTGTTCGATGGCGACACCCTCTTTGCCCTGGCCACCGGCAAAAAACAAGCCGACGTGAATCTCATTGGAGCCTACGCCGCCGAAGTCGTGGCCGAAGCCATTGTCCGTGCCGTGAAAAACAGCCAATGACCAATATCCAATATCCAATACCCAACATCCGGCCCTGGACCGTTAGCGCGCTGACCCAGCACATCCAGCAGGTGCTGGCAGATGACGCGGCGCTCCAGGATGTGTGGCTGACCGGCGAGGTCTCAAACTTTACCCGGTCGGCGGCAGGGCACCTGTATTTCACCCTAAAAGATGCCAATGCCACGCTGAGCTGCGTCATGTGGCGGGCAGCGGCTGAGCGGTTGGCCTGGCAGCCAAAGCAGGGCGCGGCTGCCTTGGCCCACGGCCATATTGCGGTCTATCCCAGCCAGGGACGCTACCAGCTCTATGTGGATCACCTGCAGCCGGTCGGCCTGGGTGATCTGCACGCCCGTTTCGAGGAGCTGCGCGACCGGCTCAAGGCCGAGGGGCTGTTCGACGCCGCGCGCAAAAAGCCGCTGCCCCCCTTTCCCCGCGTCCTGGGCGTCGTCACCTCTCCCCAGGCCGCTGCCCTGCGCGACGTGCTGAATATCCTGCGCCGCCGCTATCCGCCGGTCCGCGTGCTGCTGGCCCCAACGTTGGTCCAGGGCGAGACCGCCCCACCGCAGATCGTCGCCGCCTTACGTGCCCTGGATGCCCGCGACGATGTAGATGTGATCCTCCTGGTGCGCGGCGGCGGCTCGTTGGAAGAGCTGTGGGCCTTTAACGATGAGGCCGTGGCGCGGGCGATAGCGGCTTGTCGCCACCCCGTGGTCAGTGGGGTGGGGCACGAAACCGACTTTACCATCGCCGACTTTGTAGCCGACCAGCGAGCGCCTACCCCCTCTGCCGCCGCCGAGCTTTCTGTCCCCGACCAGGCCGAGCTGAGAGAGCGCATTTCAGCCTGGGTCCGCCACCTGAAACAGAGCATGGAGCGCCGTCTGAACCAGGCGCGCCGGGCGTTGGATCAGCAGCAACGTGCCCTGCAGCGCCTCTCGCCCCAGGCTCGCGTGGCCTCGCACCGCCAGCAGGTGGACGACCTCACCCGGCGAGCTACCCGCGCCCTGAGCCACAGCCTGAAGCTGCACCGTTCCGCGCTGGACGGGCTGGAAGCGCGGCTGGATGCCCTCAGCCCGTTGGCGACGTTGGAGCGCGGCTACGCCATCGTCCGCCGGGCCGATAGCGGGGCCGTGGTGCGCAGCCTGGCCCAGGTGCAGGCCGGCGATGCCCTCGCCATCCGGGTTCACGATGGGGAATTTCGAGCCGTAGCCAGAAACAGAGAGGATGAACAAGATGGAGAATGACCTGGAGAAACTCGCGTTCGAAGAGGCTTTTGCCGAGCTGGCGAACACCGTCCGCCGTCTAGAGGAAGGGGATCTGCCGCTGGAAGAGGCCATCACCCTCTATGAACGGGGAATGCGCCTGGCTCGGCGTTGCCACAACGCCCTCGACGCTGCCGAGCTACAGGTGCAGCAACTGACCGTGGTCGGCAACCAGCAGCAACTGGGCATGTTCCTGGCCGAAGAACTTTGATTCAGGTCTCTGTCCACGCCTGTCCGCGTTCGCTTGTGCCTGCCTGTCCCCTATCGCTTACCACGCAGCCCCTGCCCGTTTGGGGCGACCGCAAGGGTCGCCCCTACATCCTGCCCTGGGCGGGGGCGGCCAACCCATCCGGTAGGGG